>Oklahoma_p2__coassemble_167_pt1 | contig 135996 bp, 132 predicted proteins | sample Oklahoma_p2__metabat2_low_PE_004 | metagenome-assembled genome bin Oklahoma_p2 | reverse complement strand
GGAAGTGGAATTATAGCTAGAAAAGCTTAAGGGGAGATTAAAATTGGGGGGGATATTTATTCTACCCAATCTCCAAATTGCAATGCCTTACCATACCACAAATCCTTACTAGCGCGCTTCCCCACTGCTTGTTTTAAATATTTTGGTGCGATTCCATGCCCCGGACGAATAGATTTTATTGCATTTTCTTGTATTAATTCACCTTTTTTAATGGCTTTTGCAATATACAAAGAACGCATAAAAACACGCCCTTCTTTAGACTTTTCATTTAAAGTATAAGTAGAATCTCCAAGCAACTCTTCTGTTTCTCTAACTGCCTTTGCCATTTGTGCAAACTCTTGTGGCTCTAGGCTAAATGCACTATCTACACCACCTAAAGAACGATTTAAAATAAAATGTTTCTCAATCACTTTTGCTCCAAGTGATGCTGCAACAATAGGGGCTGTAATACCTAGCGTATGGTCAGATAAGCCAATGGCAACACTAAAATCTTTTTGAAGTCGTGGAATCAACGATAAATTTGCACTATTTAAGGGAGCTGGATAAGAGCTTGTGCATTGCAAAAGCGTAATAGAATCATTGCCAACCTCCTTGCAAACATTAATCGCTTCTTCTATTTCTTCTTTTGTGGCAATTCCTTTTGATAAAATCATAGGCTTGCCTAAGCACGCCATATACTTAATAAGCTCTAAATCTACAATTTCAAAAGATGCAACCTTATAAATAGGATTTTCCAATGTTTCTAAAAAATCTACTGCTTCTTTACTAAAAGGGCTTGAAAAGCAAACTAATCCAAGCTCTTTTGCATAGTCAAACAATTCTTTATGCCACTCCCAAGGCGTCATCGCCTCCTTATAAAGCGCATAAAAATTCTTCCCCTCCCACAATGTGCCTTTAATTTTAAAATCTTCCAAATCGCAATCTAGAGTCAAACAATCTGGTGTATAGGTTTGTAGCTTTATTGCATCAGCACCTGCATCTTTGGCAGCTTTTATGGTTTGCAAGGCTAAATTTTTATCTTGATTATGATTTGCAGAGAGTTCAGCCACTAAAAAAATTTTATCATTTTGCATTTGTTATCCAAAATTCTGTGATTTTTAGGTAAGATTATAGCCTAAATTCTATAAAATTTAAGGGATTTTTATGGTGAAATACTATCATAAATTGCTCTTTTTAGGGGCTTTTGCACTTTTATCTATAGGCTGTGATGAGAAAAGTTTGAATGATTTAGAAAATAAAGCCGGGCAGACTTTACAAAATGCAATGCAAGATTCTGGGTTAAAAGATACATTAAATTCACACACACAAAAACTTAATGACTTTTTAGACAGCAATAAAACACAAGAATTTGTAGAAAAACAAGCACAAATTCTAAAAGAAGGCGCAAATGAGCTTGAAAAATTCATAGAATCCAATAAAACAAAAGAATTTTTACAGCAGCAAATGAAAAATTTAAATGAAATTCTAAATAGTAATAAAAACGGTGCTCAAAACGCGGAATCCATTTAGATTTCAATTTTCATTCCATTGTGCGCATTCTTAGCTCCAAGCTTTTCTCTAAGCTCTCTTTAAGTCCAACTTGTGCGATTTCTCTTAATGCTCTCTTTAAACATTGCATTTCCTCTCTCCATTCTTTCCAAAGCCCTTTTTTTTCATCTCTTGCAATAGATTCTAATAACTCTAAATCCTTGAGCATTTTTTCTTCGCTCAAATCAAAATGTTGCACCACCGCATAGCCATCACGCACTACTTGCACATTAAAAAGATTGCCACCCTTTTGTAAAAAGCACCAGCCATTTTTGTAGCCTAAGCGAAATTGTTGTTCTAGCTTAATTTGATTTTGCGCATATTGCATAGCAAAATGGCGCATTTCTTTGAGTTTTTGTGGTGAAATCTCACACCCTTCCCATTTGAAACTTTTACTCACGCTAGCCACACCATAAAGCTGGCAATACATCATTCCATAATCCTTGCTATACACACTAAAATGCGTGGGCGAAAAAATATGCTTCATTAGCACCTGCATACTTACAGGCGGAATACTAAAACTAAAACTCTGCATGCTTATGATTCCAACTAAAAACCAAAGCCTAAAAATCATTTACACCCCCTATTATGCTTGCTTGTAATAGCTCTTTTACATAAGAATCCTTAGGTGCATTAAAGACTTCTTTTGTGGCTCCACGCTCTAAAACTCTTCCATCTTTTAAGACTAAAACATTTTGGCACAGCGTTGCAATCACACTTAAATCGTGGCTAATACAAATATAACTTAGCCCATATTCTCTAGCAAGTTTTAATAATAACCCTAGAATCTGCCCCTGTGTTGCGCAATCTAACGCGCTTGTCGGCTCATCTAAAATCAGCACCTTAGGGCGTAAAACCAAGCTTCTAGCAATACTTACTCTCTGCCTTTGCCCCCCGCTTAATTCATTAGGGTATCGCTCCAAAAAATTCCTATCTAATCCCACATCATTTAAAGTTTTTTCTATAAGCCTTTTTTGCTCTGCAACACTTAATTTAAAATGCGCCTGCAAGCCTTCTTGTAAGATTTTAAAAAGATTCATTTTAGGATTTAAAGAGCTAAAAGGATCTTGAAAAATCAACTGCATACACGCGCGAAACCCCCTTAAATCACTCCCTTTTAAGCTAAAAAAATCCTTTCCTAAAAGCTTAACTTCCCCCTTTATGCAATCCCTATCAATCAAGCGACAAAGCGCGTTAGCAAGACTACTTTTACCGCTTCCAGACTCCCCAATAATCCCTAAACTCTCTCCCTTTCTTAGCACAAAACTTAAGGGCTCTAAAGCCACAAAGGATTCCAAAGTTTTACCTAAAAAACTCTTTTTTCTAGGATATTCCACACTTAAATTACTAGCTTCTAAGACAATCTCTTTGCTAAAAGATTCCATATTATAATGAAATCTCAAAGCATTAAGAAGCATCTTTGTGTAAGCATTTTTAGGTGTTTTAAAAATCTCATCTCTTTCCCCACTCTCAATAATCTCGCCCTTTTGCATTACAAGCACGCGTTTGCACAATTTAGACACCACTGCTAAATTATGGCTAATAAAAATCACGCTAAGATTAAATGTTTTTTGCAAGCTTTTTAATAACTCTATAATTTGTGCTTGCGTTGTGGAATCTAACGCTGTTGTAGGCTCATCAGCAATTAAAATTTTAGGGTGATTTGCTAGGGCAATAGCTAAACAAACGCGCTGTCTTTGCCCACCACTTAGAACATAAGGATAAGCTTGTAAAACACTTGTTGGAAGCTGCACGCTATGAAGCAATTTTTGCATTCTCTCTTGCAATACATTTTTAGAAATCTTAGAGTTATGGATTAAAATTGCCTCACTTAATTGCTTATGGATTTTTTGCAAAGGATTTAGCGCGCTAAGTGGCTCTTGAAAAACATATCCGATTTTTAAACCACGCAAATTTTGCATTTTAGATTCCAACATCTCTAAAATATTCTCCCCTAAACATTCAATCTTGCCACTTTGTAAGTTGTATTCCTTAACAAGCCTTAAGATTAAATGACTAAGCAAGGTTTTCCCACTCCCAGACTCCCCAACAATCCCTAAAAACTCCCCTTCCTTTAGACAAAAATTAATATTCTTTAAACAAAACCCATTCACTTCTACACTTAAGGATTCCACCTTCAAAAGACTCATTCTTTTATCCTTTGAATCGCCTCCACGCGCATTGCATCACGCAAACCCTCTCCAATAAAAACAAGCAAACACAACAAAGCACTCAAAGCAAAAAATCCACTTAATCCAAGCCAAGGCGCATTAAGATTGTTTTTACCCTGCGCTAAAATCTCCCCCAAACTTGCACTAGGAGGCGGCAATCCAAGCCCTAAAAAATCAAGCGAAGCAAGCGTTATAATACTTCCACACACAACAAAGGGCAAATAAGTCAAGACCGCCACTAAGGCATTTGGCAAAATATGGTGCAACATAATGCGTGTATGGCTAACCCCTAACATTTTTGTAGCCTTTATGTAGTCAAGATTCCTTACCTTTAAAAACTCCGCACGCACAAAAGGCACTAACGCCACCCAAGAAAACAGCAACACAATGCACAAAATACTCCAAAATGTGGGCTGTAATAACCCCGCAAAAATAATCAACACAAACAACACAGGCATTCCACTCCATATTTCAATCAATCTCTGTCCAATCAAATCCACCCTTCCCCCAAAATATCCGCAAATCCCACCAACACAAAGCCCAATAAGAGAACTAAAAAAAGCTAGTGCAATCCCAAAGAGTATGGAAGTTTTTAAGCCATAGAGCAATCTTGCTAGTACATCTCTACCTAAATCATCTGTGCCTAAGAGATTCTTTAGAGTTGGGCTAGAAGGGGCTGGAGTTTCTAGCGTATAGATAACAGAATCATAAGAATAAGGAATCAAAGGCATAATCATAAAGCCCTTTTGTGCGATTTTTTCTTGCAAGTACATATCATTATAATTTGCATTACTTTCAAAATCCCCACCAAAAGTTGTTTCAGGATAATCCTTTAACAAAGGAAAATAATTCTCCCCATTATAACGCACAAACAAAGGCTTATCATTTGCAAGAATCTCTGCACACATACACAACACAAACAACACACCAAAAACCCATAAAGATAGATATGCACGGCGATTTTTCTTAAATGCTTGAAATCTACGCGTTGCAAACTGCATTATTGCACCTTTTGAAAATGAATCCTAGGATCCACTAGCACATACACCATATCGCTAAGGATTCCAACAAGAAGCCCAAAAAGCGTAAAAATATATAATGTGCCAAAAATCACAGGATAATCCCTTGAAATAATAGCTTCATAGCCTAAAAGCCCTAAACCATCAAGTGAAAAAATAATTTCAATAAGCAAAGAACCACTAAGCAAAATCCCAAGCAATGCTGAAGGAATAGAAGCGATAATTAAAAGCATTGCATTACGAAAAATATGCCTATATAAAACCTGCCTTTGTGATAATCCCTTTGCATAGGCAAGCTGGACATATTGCTTGTGGATTTCTTCTAAAAAAGAATTTTTAGCAAGTAAGGTTAAAGTGGCAAATCCCCCAATGCTTAGGGAAAGCACAGGTAGTGTAATATGCCAAAAATAATCCTTAATTTTTCCTAACAAACTTAAAGACTCAAAATTATCCCCCACAATCCCACGCAAAGGAAAAATACTAAAATAAGTCCCCCCAGCAAAGAGAATAATTAAAATAAGCGCGAACAAAAAAGTTGGAATCGCATTTCCAATAATAATCATCGCGCTTGTAACACTATCAAAGGTGCTTCCCTCACGCACTGCTTTTTTAATCCCCAAAGGAATAGAAATACAATAAATTAAAAGAGTGCTCCAAAGCCCAAGACTAATAGAAACAGGGAGTTTTTCTAAGATTAAATCCACCACCTTTGCATTCTTATAAAAACTCTCCCCAAAATTAAAAGTGAAGTAGTTTTTGAGCATTAAAATATATCGCTCTAAAATAGGCTTATCAAAGCCATATAATGCGTTGATTTTCTCTAGCATTTGTGTATCTAAACCTTGATTTCTATACATTCCTTTAGTGTTTGCTTGCACTTCTGCTTGCATTCCAACACCTTCAAGCTTCGCAATCATCTGCTCCACAGGACCGCCCGGTGCTGCTTGAATGATGAAAAAATTTAAAGTCATAATTCCAAGCAATGTTGGAATTATCAACAAAAGTCGCTTAAGAATATAGCTTCCCAAAACTATCGCCTAAAATTAGGATATTTCTTTTGAATATCTTGCAACTTTTCAAAATCCACCCACCAAGTTTCAAACCCTATATCATAAAGGGGCGTGATTTTAGGGTGTTGCAAAAATTTCCAAAACGCTACGCGAAAGGTTTTTGTATGAAAATGCGGTATCACATAATACTCCCACAACAGCACCCTATCAAGCGCACGCACGCTACTTAATAACTCTTCATAATTACTTGCTTGAATCACTTTTGCAATCAACGCATCTACCACAGGATTTTTCACACCAATATAATTATAGCTCCCTTGCGTATCTGCTGCTTCACTCCCCCAAAAAAATGCTTGCTCATTGCCCGGCGATAAACTTTGTGGAAACACGCTTACTATCATATCATAATCAAAACTTCGCAGACGATTAACATATTGCGCAACATCCACCAATCTAATGTGTAAGGTTATTCCTAAAATTTGCAAATTCTTTTGAAAAGGGATTGCAACACGCTCCATTGCCGGACTTACAAGCAATAGCTCAAATGCAAAAGGGATTCCATCTTTTTGTAATTTGCCATTTTTAATGGAATATCCCGCTTCTTTTAACAAACTTTGCGCCTTTTTCAAATTCTCTCTATTATCACCATTACCCTGACTTTGCGGCAAAGAAAAACTTTGCGTAAAAAGTGCGCTTGGAAGCTGACTTCTAAAAGGCTCTAACAATGCTAACTCCGCACCTAGTGGAATCCCAACACTTGCAAACTCTGAATTATCAAAAAAACTCTTAGTGCGTGTGTATTGATTGTAAAAAAGATTCTTATTACTCCACTCAAAGTCAAACGCAAGCCCAATGGCTTCCCTAACACGCCTATCACTAAAAAGATTTTTGCGCATATTAAACACAAATCCTTGCATTCCACTTGGCAAAAAATGCTCAAACTCTTGTTTTTGAATATCCTTATTTTTTAACGCATTTCCATTATAGCCCAACGCCCAGTTTTTCGCACTAACTTCTTCTCTAAAATCATATCTCCCAGCCTTAAAAGCCTCTAGAGCAACAGAATCATCTTTATAATAATCAATGGTGATTTTATCAAAATTAAAATGCCCCACACGCGCTGGGTGATTCCTAGCCCAATACCCTTCCACACGCTTATAAGTTACACTTCGCCCCGCTTCAAAAGATTCTATTTTATAAGGACCACTGCCTAGGGGAATCTTTAGGGGATTTTCATTGAAATCCACTTTTTCATAAGCGTGCTTAGGTAAAATCGGCAAATCCCCTAAAATCAACGCTAGCTCGCGGTTTTTATTATCTTTAAAATTAAAGCGCACCGTGTGTTTATCCACCACCGCCACATCTTTAATATCTGCATAATAGCGTGCCATTGAGGGATTCTCCCCCCTTGCAATCGTATTAAAACTAAATTCCACATCAAAAGCCGTAATTTCCTTGCCATCATTAAAACGCGCATTTTCATTTAAATGAAAAATCACAAAAGTATTATCTTTTGCCCTTTGCACTTGCTTTGCAACAAGTCCATATTGACTGCTTGGCTCATCAAAAGAGCGCACCATTAAAGTATCATAAACAAGTTGCAAGCCCTTTGCACTAACGCCTTTAAGCAAAAAATCATAAAAACTATCATAACTCCCAAGCGCGTATTGCTTAATATGCCCTCCCTTTGGAGCGTTAGGATTGACATAATCAAAATGCTTGAAATTCTTATATTTTACTTCCCCCTGTGCGCTTAATGCAGGAGCGCTATAAGTTTGCGCATTTAACAACGCTCCACAAAACAAAACAAAAGCCATAATAAAGCGCATAAAAATCCTTTGTTTTAAAAATGCAAAGGTTCATTTTAACAAAATATTTACAAATTAACAGACAAGAATTAACATTTTCTTCACATTTATTCATTAAACTTCCGCAAATTTTTCAAAGGAGTCTTTAATGACAAAACAATTTCGCAATATACACATTTATTTAAGTCTATTTTTCTTGCCCATTGCACTAATATATGCACTTACTGGCATTTTATATATCAGTGGATTCAATCAAGATACAGGGGCAACAAAACAAAGCTATACACTCACGCAAAATATTGAAAAAGGCAAGGAAATTGAAGTTTTAGTGGAATATCTAAAAAGCAATAATCTAGATGTTCCCTCTAATCTAACTCCAAAAACAGGCAAAAATAACGCATTAAGCATAGGAGGCACGCACTATAGTGCAAGCATTACCAAAAATACAGATTCCACCTATACAATCACAACACTAAAGCGTTCTCTCATTGGGGATATGATTATGCTTCACAAAGCAAAAGCAAAATGGTACTTTGATGTGTTGGCTATAGGATTTGGCATTACTTTGATTTTGCTTTATCTTTCAGGGCTAATGATTACACTTTTTAATAGCAAGAAAAATCGTAAAATTCAATATGCTACTATTCTAGCAGGCTGCATTGTCAGTATTGCTCTAGGCGCATTGAGTGTAATATAAATATGGAATCCATTTTTTTGGATTCCATCAACAATTAATCTTTAGATTCTTCAAATTTCTTTTTATCCCATCCACCACCAAATGCTTTGTATAAACTAATTGTAGCACTTAAGGATTCTAATCTTGCACCTTCTTGCTCTAATTCTGCTGCAAATAAAGCACTTTGAGTGCTTAAGACTTCAAGATAGCTGACATAACCTTCTGCATAGCGCAAATTCGCAAGCTCTAATGTGCGCTGCAAGGCTTCTACTTGCTCTTTCAAACTATTTAACCTTTGATTTGTCATCTGAACATTAAATAAACTCTCTCTCACCTCTCCAAAAGCTGTGCGTAAAGTCTGTCCATAGGTTAATAACATTTCTCTATATTGTGATTTTGCTAAATCCACATTTGCACTTGTTCTGCCAAAATCTAAAAGATTCCCTATAAAATTACCCCCAAAATTCCAAGTTGAATTTGAAGTCCTAAAAAGTTCATTTAACTGAGGGCTTGCGTAGCCAAAAAGCCCAGTTAGGGAAATCGTTGGAAAATAAACACTGCGCGCAACGCCAATAGAAAAGTTTGCTGCCTTTAGATTCTGCTCTGCTGCTTCAATATCTGGGCGTTTTTGTAAAATACTTGAAGGCAAGCCTGCCTTTATACTAGGTGCGCTCACCAAAGCTTGTGGCTTAGTTGGAATCTTATTTTCAAACATTCCCTTGCCATCACGCCCCAAAAGAATTAAAAATGCACTTTGTGCAGAATTTTGCTCCATCAAAAGACTTTGTAATTGCGCTTGAACACTTGCCATTTCAGATTTTGCTTGCTGCATATCAATCTCTGAAATTTTACCTGCTTCAAACTCTTTTTTGCGATATTCGTAATTTTCTGTACGACTTTTTAGTGTGTTTTGGGAAATTTGCACTTGATTGTTAAGCGTTAAAACACCAAAATAACTTTGCATTATGTTTGCAACTAGACTCAAGCGCACCATATCCCCATTTGCCTTAATTGCAAGTAATTTTGCCAAGGCGCTCCTATCTGCATCTCTAGCTCTACCCCATAAATCAAGCTCAAAGCTAAGCACAGCACTCAAGGAAAAATTGTTATAATTTTCTCTTTGTCCTAAATTTAAATTTTTACGATTCCGTGTTGCTTCACCCTGCGCACTCAAACTGGGATAACGATCACTTCTTGCATAACCCCACTGCGCACGCGCTTGTTCTATGCGCTCCATTGCTACAAGCAAATCATAATTATTTACTAACGCTTCCTCAACAAACACATTTAATTGCGTATCACCAAAATCTTCCCACCACTTCTCTTTAATCTCTAAAACTTCAGAATTCTGCAGTCCTTCTTTAATATCTGGAAGATTTGTAGTAGGCTTAGAATACTTTGGCGATAATGAACAACCACCAAAACCTAAGGCTAAAATCGCAACAAAACTTAAACCAAATTTGTAAATTTTAGGATTCATTTTTTCTCCTTAAATTTGCAATAAATTCACTAAAACGCGCAAAATAAGTATAAAATAGCGGAATAAAGAAAGTTGCAATAAAAGTTGCTGCAAGCATTCCTCCAATTACACCTGTGCCTATTGCGTGCCTACTTGCCGCTCCTGCACCAGTGCTAATAGCAAGCGGTAAAACACCAATAGTAAAAGCTAAAGAAGTCATTACAATAGGACGGAATCTAAGCCTTGCTGCCTCAATGGCAGAATCATAAATATCCTTGCCCTCCACTTCTCTAGCCTGCATTGCAAACTCAATAATTAAAATAGCATTTTTTGCTGCAAGGGCAATTAGCATTACAAGACCAATATTAAAATAAATATCTACATTTAAGCCTCTAAGCCAAGTTGCAAAAATCGCACCAAAAACCGCAAAAGGCACTGCTGTTAAAACCGCCATAGGCATAAGCCACCGTTCATATTGTGCTGCTAAAATCAAAAACACAAACACAAGTCCAAAAACAAAGGCAAGAGAGCCTGTATTGCTACTTGCTTTTTCCTGATAAGAAGTCCCAGACCAAGCAATTGTATAACCTTCTGGTAAGACTTCTTTTGCTACCTCTTCGATTGCCTTTAAGGCATCCCCCGAAGAATAACCCGGTGCTGCATCCCCCATTAACTTTGCCGCTGGAAAGAGATTAAATCTCTCTAAAATATCTGGAGCAATGATTCTTTTAAAAGTTACAAGTGCGCTAATTGGCACCAACTCTCCACTGCTTGAACGCACATAGACATTACGCAGATCCTCTGGGCTCTCTCTAAAAGCACCATCAGATTGAATATTAACTTTATAAGTTCTTCCATAAAGGTTAAAATCATTCACATAATAAGAGCCAAAAGTTGCTTGCAATGTTGAAAAAACATCATTAATATTAACCCCCAAAGACTTAGCTTTTTCTCTATCAAGCTGCACATTATATTGTGGCACATCAGCACTTAATGTTGTTCTAACACTTGTTAATTCTTTTCTTTGTGTAGCCTTCTGCAAAATTTCTTGTGTATATTTTTGTAAATTTTCAATAGAACCACCCGTTCTATCTTGCACATACATCTCAAAACCATCTGTCAAACTAAGTCCCATAATAGGTGGAGGATTAAGTGCGAAAATAATCGCATTAGGATTACGCATTAACTGCCCTGTTAGAGTATTTGCAATAGCTTGAGAATGCTGATTATCTTTCTTGCGCAAATCCCAATCTTTTAATTTCACAAATGCTGCCCCTCCAAATGTTCTAACAGCACTTGAAAGCAAGTCATATCCTGCAAGTGCCATAATTGCTTCAGTATCGGGATGATTTCTAACGGTTTGCTCCATAAAAGAAGCGACATCAGTGGTTTTACTAAGTGCTGTTGCTGGGGGAAGTTTCATAGAAATTAGCAAAACTCCCTTGTCTTCTGAAGGAACAAGACCAGTTGGAACACGCGTAAATAATCCATAGGTAATTCCAATAAGCCCCACAAACAAAATAACATATAATGTTCCGCGACGAATCGCATGCGCGACTTTATCAGTAAATTGATGTGTAAGCCAATCAAAGAAAATATTAAACTTTCTTACAATCCAAAAAGGTTTAGGCTCTTTTGTCTTAAGCAAAGACACACAAAGAGCTGGAGTAAGTGTTAATGCCACAAAACCAGAAATAATAACAGAAATTACAATAGTAATTGCAAATTGCTTATAAATCTCTCCTGCAAATCCACCAATAAATGCTACAGGGATAAATACTGCTGAGAGCACCAAAACAATTGCAATTACAGGACTTGCAATCTCCTCCATAGCCTTTGTTGTCGCTTCTTTTACAGAGAGTTTTTCTTCATGGATTAATCTCTCTACATTTTCAATTACAATAATAGCATCATCAACTACAATCCCAATAGCAAGAATCAACCCAAAAAGTGTCAAAAGATTAATAGAAAATCCTAAAATATACATTCCCGCAAATGCACCAATAATAGATACAGGCACAGCTAAAACTGGAATAATCGTTGCTCTAAAGTTTTGCAAAAAGAAATAAATTACAATTACAACCAAAATAATTGCTTCAATAAAAGTCTTAATCACTTCTTTAACAGATACATCAACAAATGCTGTTGTATCATATGGAATTGCATATTCTAGCCCATCAGGAAAACTTTTAGATAGCTCTTCTAACTTTGCACTCACACTCTCTGCCACATTAAGAGCATTTGCTCCAGGTTGCAAGAATACACCAAAAGCAACTGCTGGCTTGCCATTATAAAAAGCATTTACGCTATAATCCTCAGCCCCTAAAGATACTTTAGCTACATCTTTTAAGCGTAAAGATGAACCATCAAGATTTGTACGGATTAAAATCTCGCCAAACTCATCAGTACTCGTAAAACGCCCCTGTGTAGTTACCGAGTAAGTAAAATCTAAATCTTTTCTAATAGGCTCTTGCCCAAATGCACCCACTGCAAATTGCGAATTTTGCTCTTGCACTGCTGCAATCACTTCAGTAGGTGTTAAATTATACTTGGTAAGCTTATCTGGAGCAAGCCAAATACGCATAGAATATTCCGAGCGACTAAAGAGCGATGCATCTCCAACACCTGGAATCCTTTTTAATTCATCCAAAATATTAATTGTTGCATAATTTGCAATAAAGACTGCATCATGACTTGGAGTATCTGATGAGAGCGAATACACAGCTAAGATTGTAGAAGATCGCTTCTCAACAGTAACACCCATTCTTTGAACTTCTTGAGGCAATTGACTTAAAACAGCTTGAACTCTATTATTTACATTAATAGTTGCTTGATCTGGATCTGTTTCATTGGTAAAATAAATATTAATAGACAATGCGCCACTAGAGGTTGAAGAAGATTGCATATATAGCATTCCCTCAACTCCATTAATACTATTTTCCAAAACACTTGCCACACCACTTGAAATAACCTCTGCACTAGCCCCTGGATAGGTTGCTTGCACAACGACTTGTGGCGGAGTAACCTGTGGATATTCTTCTACCGCAAGCGAAAAAATTGACAGCGAGCCTGCAATCACAATGATAATAGACATTACCATTGCTAAAACAGGACGATTAATAAAGAATTTTGAAAACATTTATGATTCCTTATTGCTCATTCTGTTGCATTGGCACCACAGAGGCTCCAGGTCGCAACTTAATAAGTTGACTCGTAATAATCACATCATTATCACTTAACCCACTCTTCACCACCACAGAATTACCAATAATATGCCCAGTAGTAATATAAACAGGTTGCACTTTGCCATCAACAATTTTAAAGACATAACCCCCTTTTGAATCTTGCATCAATGCCTTTTGAGGAATTACAATAGATTTTTCCAAAATAAATCCCTCTAACTTAATGCGCGAAAACTCTCCAGGAACTAATAAATGCTCTGGATTTTCAACTAATGCACGCGCTTTAATTGTCGCAGTTGTAGAGTCAATTACACTATCAATAAAATCAATCTTGCCTTCTTTTTTATATTGACTTCCATCTGGCAAAATATAATGCACACTTACATTTTCTTGATTTAGTGTGCGAACAAAATAATAATCATTACTCGGAATTGAAAACTCTGCATGAATAGGATCAAGTTGCGTGATAGTTGTTAAAACATTATTTCCACCTGCCACTCCAACTAAATCGCCAATATCATAACGCTTCATGCTAATTTTTCCGCTCGCTGTTGCCATTACATCAGTATAATCCAAATCAATTTTAGCAACATTTAAGCTTGCTCTTGCATTTGCAACTGCAGCATCGGCACTTTCAAACGCTGATTGGGCAGAATCATACTCTTTAGGGCTAAGGGCTTTTTCTTTAAAAAGCTTTTGCGCGCGTTTCCAATCACGACTTGCTACCTTAAGAGTCGCTTGTGCCGAAAGAAGTTGAGCTTGTGCCATATTATAAGCAGCTTGATACTTGGAAGGATCAATTTTAAAAAGCTTATCTCCTTCTTTGACAAGTCCACCTTCCACAAAATGCTGCTCAAGCAATGTTCCCTCTACCCGCGCGTAAATATCTACACTTTGTAAGCTTTCAAGCTTCGCTGGAAAATCAAAACTTACAGGAACATCTGCAGTTTTAACTACATAAGTTCCAACCGAAATTGCTGCATTTTGCTGCATTGCTTGCGCATTCTCATTTTCTTTAGAGCACCCCACAAAAAGAAATACTCCACACGCTAAACCCAAAAGAGTTTTAGAAAACATCATACTAGTTTTTTTCATTAATTTCCCTCATTTAAAAATCAACTTGTAATTTTAATTACACAAAAGATTTTGAAATTCTAGCTAAAGTTAGCTTAAAAACTAAGCTAACTTTACTACAGAAAACACCTTTTAAGTGTAACTAAAAAGTGTGAAGTAAAAATAAATTTAATAAATCAAATAAAACAATCCCAAAACAAAGACAACATCAATACTTTTTAAATCACCTAACATTTAAAAGAATCAAGCTGTGCGTTTAACATATTTGCTTTTTGCGCCATCTCTTTTGAAATCGCATTAATCATATGCACCGCTTCACTATTGTCATTTGTGAGTTTATCCACTTCGCTAATTTGTTTTAACACCATTTGCATTGCTTCAAAAAGAGTATTTGTTTTCTCTAATGCTTTACTTGAAGCTTCAACTGCAGCTTCAAGAGATTTTGTGCTAACCTCTAAAATTTCTGTTCCTTCCATTGAATCATCAGCAACACTTACAATTTTTTGGACATTTGTGCGCATTGCGTTGTTTGCATCTGTAATAGACTGAATAATCATATTAACCACAGCATTGATTTCTCCTAAGCTTTTTTGTGTGCGTTCTGCTAACTTTCTAACTTCATCAGCAACTACCGCAAAACCACGCCCAGCTTCTCCTGCACGCGCTGCTTCAATATTTGCATTAAGTGCAAGCAGGCTTGTTTGATCGGCAATTTCTGCAATAATCGTCAAAACACCCTTAATTTTATCTGTTTCTTGCGTGCTTTGTTCTAGTTGTTCAGCGATATTATGCTCAACACTTACATTTTCTTGCACATTATTTGCTACTTTTAATAATAGCTTTTTAGTGCTAGCTAGCTGATTAGAGGATTCCCGAATATCTTTTGCGCTAAGTTGCACTAAGTCTTTTGCTGCATTTAACATTTCTTCTATTGCTTTGCCAAGACTTGCACTCTCTCTTACAACTTCAACAGAACGCTCAATACGCTCATCAATCTCACTTGAAGCACTAAAAAGCTGATGTGATTGCGTGATATTTTGATGACTAATATCTTTTGCGCTACACACTGTGTTGCCAATTTTTTGAATAAATCTATTGATATATGTGCTTGCTTTTGCAATTTCATCATCATTTTTAACGGGCAAGCGTTTCGTTAAATCCCCATCTCCTTGAGCTAAATCAAATGCCACTTTCGCAAGATTTGAAATTGGGTAAAACACCCAACGATTAAATAGCAAAAGTAATAAAAACAAAGCAACAATACCTACTCCCGCCATTAAAAAAATAATTTTATTGCGCACAGCATTAGAATCTTGTGTCAATTCTTTGATGGAAATTTGCATTTCTGATACACCAAGCACATCGCCCACTTGCGAAGTTGCGTGGCACATTACACAAGCATCTTCCGCCAAAATAGGCTTTGCCATCAAAAATCCCTCATCACTCTCAGTTTTATATGTTCTAATTAATTCTTTTTTACTCTCAAAAACCTTTAAGATCTCTGGCTTTGTAGTAAATTCCTTCTGTAGTCCCATAAGATCGATTACATTTTGAGCTGCAAAAATCTCTAAATTTGCGATTCCATTAACTTTCTTAGAGCCCTCGATAAAGCCACCAATTATAATAGGATCTCCAGTATTCATTGCAACTTTTAACCCCTCTGTCAGCATAGCATTTAGCTGGTGTAATTCCCTTGTAGAGCTACTTTTAGCAATGCTATTAAATCCATTTTGCAGATTATAATACACCATTGTCAGCAAAACTAGCAAAAAACCAATAATCATTACAATAATCTTAGAACGGATAGTTTTTAGCATTTCTCCTCCTAGGAATCTTAAGTTATAAAAATCACTCTAAAAATTTTAAAATTTTAAATCAATAACGCTAAAACACTTGTTAAAAGTATAATATTACTACAAATTTATAGAGTTTATCTTTTCTCTTATGCATTTTTGTTACTCAATGGTAACTCCACTTTAAATTTTGTTCCATCTTTTTCATTTGCAAAAGAGATTTCACCTTGCATAGAGCTTAAAAACATCCGCACCATAGATAAGCCAATTCCAGTGCCACTTTGCTTTGTTGTAAAGAATTTATCAAACACTTTTTTGCAATCTCTGCTGGGATTCCACCACCATTATCTTTAATATAAAATACACAAACTTTCTTTTTGAAAATATTTTCTTCTAACACACAGCAAATTGTAATCCTTCCCTCTTTAATTTCTTTTTTCTTCAGACGATCCTTAATTGCCTCAATTGCATTATCTATTAAAATAATAATTAGATTTTGGAATTCACTTTTAATTGCATTAATTTTTAATATTTTTTTATCTTTACAAGATAAAAATTTTATGGAAATATTATTATCTAAAATGCTATAAAATAACTCTAAAGTATTTTTAATTACCACACAGATTTCAAACTCCTCCTTTTCCTTAGAGGGAATATAAAATGAGCGAAATGCATCAATGGTATTTGACATAAATTTAATTTGTTCTATCATAATTTTCAAATACTTTTTAAACTCAATATCATCAAGTGTTCCTAAAGATTGCATTTCTTTTAGATTTTGGCACACAAGATAAAGCGCATTTAGTGGTTGCTTCCATTGGTGAGCCACATTACCAAGCATTATTCCCATTTCTTCATCTTTTGTTTTTTGCGCCAATATTAAATGTCTATTTTGCAATTCCTCTTCAAGCTTTACTAAATCAGATATATCAATAAATGTAAAATATAATGTCGTTTTTTGTGCAAATTCCAAGAAGTTAATAGAAGCCATAACAGGAATTGTCAAATTTGAAATCTGTAATTGCATTCTAAAATTTTGGCGTTGTTTGCTTTGTTTAAGTTGTTCAATCTTCTCTAAGACAAACTGCCTACACTCCTCTTCCTCAAAAAGATCCAAAACATTATAATACAGCATTTCTACTCCAAAAAGACTAGAAGCCGAACTATTGTATTTGATAATTTTTAAATCCTTATCTTGAGCAATAATAATTGCATTTAGACTACTTTCAAACAAATAATTATGCGCATAATCGCTTCTTAAACGCTGCGCAACTTCTTGTTCAATTTGACTAGCAAGCTCCTTGCTTAAGATCTCAACAATTTCTCTTTTGCTTTGAAGATCATTAATAAGCTTTTCACTCTTTTTTAACTCATTATTTAATCGCCTATACTGATTAACAAAATAAATCCCTACCAAAACCAAGCAAACAAAAACACCAAAAAACAAATTTTCAATCAAATAATTCTCCCTCCAATACATAAACCATTCCATTTGCACGCTTCCTTGTCTCTTGAAATTATACAACGCCAAATGCGCTTTTAAACATTTTTAGCGTTTTTTAGCTTTTGTTTTGTTACAATCTTTGGATTTTTTTAAGAAGGTATAAGGAATGACAGCACAAACTAGCCCACTTTTACTTGAAATTGGAACAGAAGAATTACCGGCAATTCCATTTTTAGCAGAGTTACCAAATATCAAAAACAAGTTCCAAAAAATCTTAGAAGCAAAACGCTTAAATTGCGCATTTGACTTTTACTACACACCCCGTCGCCTAGTGATCATTGCAAATGATTTTCCAAAAATCCAAAACGCTGAGATTTTAGAATTTTTCGGACCACCTTTAAGTATTGCCTATAAGGATAATACACCAACGCAAGCAGCATTAGGATTTTTTAAAAAATGTGGAATTGAACCTAAAGACACTCAAACCATAGAAAAAGACGGAAAAGAGATTCTTTATTGCCAAAAAAGCGCGGAGCAGTTGCCTTCAAACACCTTGTTAGAAGAAATTATTAAAGAATTTTTAGAATCCTTAAATTTTGGCAAAACAATGCGTTGGGGGAGCCTAAAAGAATCCTTTATTCGCCCAATTTCTTGGATTTTATGCCTTTTAGATTCCAAAATTATCCCCCTAAAACTTTATGGAGTGGAGTCAAAAGCACAAACTTATGTGCATCGCAATGTGAGTTTTGAACCTTTTGATATTAATTCTTTGGAATCTTATTTGCAAACTTTGGAAAATAATGGCGTAATTTTAGATCAAAATAAACGCAAAGACAGAATCCTAAATGCAATTACACAAATTGAAAAAACGCAAAATATCCAAGTAGAAATTGATGAAGAACTACTCAATGAAGTTGTAGCAATTACAGAATATCCAACCGCACTTTTTGGTGAGTTTAGCGCACACTTCTTGGAGCTTCCAGCCCCTTGTATTATCACTTCAATGAAAGTAAATCAACGCTATTTTGCCACTTATAAAGATGGGAAACTTCACCACGGATTTATCCTAGTTTCAAATAGTTTGACCGAGAATCCAGAAGAGATTATTACTGGAAATGTGAAAGTTTTACGCGCGCGCTTAGAAGATGCACTCTTTTTTTACCACAACGACTTGAATAATGGATTTATGCCAGAAAAATTAAAGGAGGTTACCTTTGTAGAGGGCTTGGGCTCTATGTGGGATAAAACAGAAAGAGAACGCCTTATCGTAAAGGCTTTGGGTGATTTGTTTAAGGAATCCTTGCAGAAAGGAGAACAAAATTTAGGGTTAGCCTTTGAAATTTTAGATCAAGCTTGCTTGTTTAGCAAAGCAGATTTAATGAGCGAAATGGTGTATGAATTTACGGAGCTACAAGGGATTATGGGATATTACTATGCAAAAGCATTGCGCTATGAAGAGCGCGTTGCACTTGCAATCAAAGAGCAGTATTTGCCAAACTCAGAAGAAAGTGTCTTACCTTCAAATCTTATAAGTGCCATTATTGCCCTTGCTTACAAACTTGATAATCTTTTAGGGCTTTTTAGTATCGGAAAAATTCCAAGCGGTTCGCGCGATCCTTTTGCATTGCGCCGTGCCGCAAATGGTGTGATTAAAATTATTTTGCATTTTAATTTGCCTTTTAATTTAAGAGAAGTCTTACAAACACTTAAAAATCATTATAAAGATTTTGACACAACAGGGCTAGAAAACTTTATTCTAGAGCGTTTAGATTCCACATTAGAGTTTAATCCATCACTTTTACGCGCAGTTTTAGCTACAAATGAACGCGATTTGGCACAAATTTTTCAAAAGCTAACTGCCCTAGATTCTGCACTTAAAAACCAAGACAAGCAGCTTTTAACACAAACTTTCAAACGCCTAGCGAATATCACAAAAGAAGTGGATTTAAAAGGTGAACTCCTCATTAAAGAAGACAAGCTTTTAGCAAGTGAGGAAATAGAACTTTATAAGAGCTTTAAACAATGCGAATTTAGCGGTAATGATTATGCCAAACACTTGGAATCTTTGCTTGCTTTAAGCCCAATTTTAGAACGCTTCTTTGACAAAGTGCTTGTCAATGCACCTGATGAAGATTTTAAAAACAATCGCAAACATTTGATTGCGCGCATTTATAGAGAGTTTTTAAATATTGCAGACATTAAAGAAATTAGCTTTTAGGATTGCATTTGCAAGTGTTTAAGGGGATTGAAATTGAGCAAATTAAAAAAGCTATTGAAGCTAAAAAGCAAAATTTTGATATACAATGGCTTGGAAAAAGTCTTGCTTACACTCCCTATCAACCCCGCCCCTTAGACTTAAAGCGTGAAGACTCACTCAATGTAATTTATAGTCTTGCAAATTCTAATGATGAGAATTTTTTATTTCAAGCAAAAGAACTTGAAAAGAGCGCAAAAGCCTTTATTATAGAATCTTTAGAAATTGCAACATATCTTAGGCGTTATATTAGTGTGCCTTTGGTTTATGATTTTTTGATTTTGGATTCCTATCAGCTTTTAGAAGCACTTGTTTATGGGACTGATAGCGTAATGTTATATCCAAAATATTTAGAGCAAAAAACGCTTAAAGAACTTAGCCAATACGCATTAAAACTAGGCTTAGAAAGAATATTTTGCATAGAATCCAAAGAAGATTTAACAAAAGCAATTTTTGCCAAGGCAGATATTTTAAACCTTAATAAAAATTTCTCACTTATTCCCTTAATCCCTAAGCAAAAAATTCTTCTTTCAAATTTGCAAAACGCCAATCCTGAAATCTTCAACACACTCGATGCGCGTATTCTCTAAAAATATATCTTTTAAGCGTTAATTTAGATTCTTTTAGCTAAAAGCTACATTTCATTTTAATTTGGGAGCTTTTTATGTCTTTAATGATTAATGAAGAATGTATTGCTTGTGATGCTTGTCGGGAAGAATGTCCAAATGAAGCAATAGAAGAAGGAGATCCTTACTACATCATTGATCCAGAACGATGCACGGAATGCTTCGGTTTTTATGATGAGCCTGCTTGTCTTTCTGTTTGCCCTGTAGATGCGATTATTTCAGATCCTGATAATGTAGAATCATTAGAAGAATTAAAGTTTAAACATTCACAAATCCATCAAGAAGACTAAGGACAATAGACACAATGGCAAAAATCACTGCCATCATTGATATTGGTTCAAACTCTGCTAGAATGGCAATTTTTGAGAAAACAAGCCATTTGGGATTCCATCTTCTTTATGAAACAAAAAGCAAGGTTAGAATCTCGGAGTTCTCCTACGCACATAATGGCTACTTACAGCCAATACCTATGGAGCGTGCAATTTGCGCTTTAAAAGACTTCTTACACATTGCAAAAGCCCATAAAGCACGCAAAATTTTATGTGTAGCAACTTCTGCTGTGCGTGATGCGCCAAATAAAGCAGAGTTTTTGAAACTCGCACGCAACATTGGCTTAAATATTAAAGTTATCAGTGGTGAACAAGAAGCTTATTTTGGAGCATTAAGCGCACTAAATCTTTTGCCCTATGCAAGCGGAATCACCATTGATATTGGTGGCGGAAGCACAGAATGTGCCCTTATTGAAAACCATAAAATTATTGACAAAATTTCACTAGATATTGGCACAATTCGTTTAAAAGAACTCTTTTTTGATAAAGGCAATTTAAAAGGTGCGAAAGAATTTGTGCAAAATGCACTCCACAAGTTACCAGAGCATTTTTCACACACGCGCATTTTTGGAATCGGTGGAACCGCAAGAGCGCTTAGTAAAACAATCCAAAAACGCATTCAATACCCTATTGATACACTTCACGCCTTTGAATATGACTTTTTTCATCACACAGAATTTTTCCGCACAATCTATTGCGTAAATCCTAACGAACTTCCAAAACTAGGTATTAAAGAAGATCGCATAGATTCCATACAAGGCGGTGCATTAATTTTTCATCTTGCGCTTTTACATTTTGGAACAAAAAGCGTTGTTACAAGTGGTGTTGGTGTTAGAGAAGGCGTGTTTTTAAATGACTTATTGCGCAACGAAAATGGGCATTTTCCGCCAAACTTTAACCCTAGCGTGCGCAACTTAAAAGATAGATTCCTAAAAAACACCGCACAATCAAACGCTCAAAAACTCTTAGCTATGCGCCTTTTTAGCACACAAGAAAATCTAGCCCTTATCCCACAAGCCTACAAAAAACACCTAAGTATAAGTGCAGAACTTTGCAACATTGGAATCGCTCTTAACTTCTATGAAAAAAGCTACCACAGCGATTATATTTTGCTTAATGCCCTAAATTATAGACTAACTCACCAAGAACGCTTGCTAATTGCTACCCTTGTGCGTTATTCAGGCAAAAAAATTCCAGAATCTCTACCCTATTTAGAATTATTACCAAACTTACAAACTCTAAGAATCCTTAGCTTTTTTGTAGCATTAAGCGAAATTTTAAGCAACAACGATAATCCACGCGATTTTCACTTCATCTTATTTAATGGCTTAAATGGATACACATTGCAAATCACACATTCAAACCTTTCTTATCTTGTGCAAGAAAAATTAAAAAAACTCGCACTTCCCAGCCCATTTTTACAGCTTGTTTTAACAAGCTCTAAAGGGCAATAATGCCAAAAAACCTAAACCTTGCCATTGTGCGTTTAAGTGCAATGGGTGATATTATCCATAGTGCAAGCATTTTGCCAAGCCTGCTTGAAACACTAAAAACACACTATACAATCAATCTTAGCTGGATTTTGGATTCCAACTTTAAAGAGATTTTAGACGACTCACCCTATATTCACCAACTCATCGCTCTACCACTGAAAGAAGCCATACAATCCAAAAATCCAAAAGCCCTATTTGCAATTTACAAGACACTAAAGACCAAAACCTTTGATATGGTGCTTGATATGCAAGGGCTTTTAAAATCTGCTCTCATTGCAAAATCTCTAAATACGGAATCTATTTTTGGATTCCAAAGCCCAAAAGAACCCTTAACAAAGCTTTTTTATACAAAAAAGATTCCAATCCCCTATTCTAGCCATATTCTTTTGCGTAACGCCACGCTAGCCTTTGGTGCTTTTGATTTAGAGATTCCAAGCTTAGAATCACTAAAGCAATGTAAATCTTTTTTAGGATTTGCACCTATGGATTTTCCTTTTTTACAAAAGGATAAAAATATCCTTTGTGTGCTTGAAACTTCAAAGCCCAATAAAACCTATCCCTTGGAAAAGTTTTTAGAGCTTGCAAAGTTACTAAATGCCAAAGGATATACACCAATATTTTTGTCAAAAAATCCTATCATAATTCCTAACACAGCTAACTTTTACCACGCACACAGCTTAGGGCTTAAACAGATTAAAAGCCTAGTTGCGCAAATGGATTTAGTTATCGGTGGAGATACAGGAATCACGCATTTAGCGTGGGCGCTTCAGCGTCCTTCTATCACACTTTTTGGAGCAACACCACAAGAACGCTTTAATTTAAACACAGAGCAAAATCTCTCTTTAAGTGCTAATGCTAATGCTAGCTACAAAAAAGACGATTTTAGTATCAAAACCCTTGCACCAACTGCGATTTTAGAGCTTACAGAGAATCTTCTAGATAGGAAAATGTAATGTTAAGAACTTTTAAACAAAAACTTCTTTTTTTATTTTTAAATAGCTTAGGCTATTTCTTTTTATATCTTCCGCATTTTTTGCGCTTAAATTTTGCAAAAGGAATCGCTTTTATTCTTTATATTTTAGATTCTAAACGTAAATTTGACCTACTAAATAACCTAGATTTTGCCTACAACAACTCACTCCCTAAAGAAAAAAAACAAGAAATCTTAAAAACAAATTATTTAAATTTAGTTTATAATAGTATCCACTTTTTTATGCTTGCAGTAAGCAGCAAGAAAAGAGTTTTAGACAACATCAACATTGATAAACCAGAGATTATTACTAAACTTTTACAAAATAAGGAAAAAATTATTTTTGTAACTGCACATTTTGGAAACTGGGAATACACAACCCCAGCCTTTACCTGCACTTTCAATCACACAATTACTGCTGTTGCCAGAATGACACCAAGCGCGCTAGTTAATTCCTATCTTACAAAAATTCGTGAGCGATTTGATATTACAATTTTAGATAAAAAGGGAGCAATGAGTGGTTTAATCCGTGCATTAAAACAAATAGGAATTATTGGAATCGTAACCGACCAAAACACAGCCGATAATGAAGGATTGCTTGTAAAATTCTTTGGTAAAAATGTTCGCCATACACCAATTGCCTCTTTACTTGCTTTAAAATATGATGCAAAAATAGTGCATTTTATCGCAGAATATTCTAAAGATTATAAAAAAATTAATATTAAAATATTTCCACCATTAGAATTTAAAAAAACAGATAATCTACAAGATGATATTCAAGAACTAACTCAAATGCAAAGCAATATTTTAGAACAAATTATTAGAGAAAATCCAAAAGAATGGCTATGGTTTCACAAAAAATTTAAAAATCAATATCCAGAAATTTACAAGTATTAAATAATGAAAATTTTAATTATTAAACTTAATAAAATCGGCGATGTTTTGCTAACTAGCCCTATTTTTTCAAATTTAAAGGCACATTTTGGACAAGATTGCCAAATTGATATATTAGTAAATGACGGCACACAAGGGCTTTTAGATACCACACATCTAAACACTATCCATTTACTAAAACGCCCTAAAGGATTTTTTACTAAATTAAAATCCGATATTGCTTTGCTTTTTGCTTTAAAATTACAAAAATACGATATTGTGCTTGGGCTTACAGGTGGCGAAAGGACAGCATTTACTGCCTTTTTTACAGGGGCTAATACGCGCGTTGGAATCCCCCCACCAAGCTTTTGGGCAAAGCGTCTCTACACACACAAAATAACCCCATATAAACCTCAGCACAACATAGAATCCAACCTTGATGCCTTGCGTGCGCTTAAAATTCCAATCCTTAGCAAACGCGTTTGTCCTAAAATCGCTAAAGACTCCATTGCCTTAAGAAATCTACCTAGCAGATTTGTGCATTGCCATTTTTTTAGCGACTGGGATTTTAAGTGTTTAGAAAACTCCTTTTGCGCAAACATTATAGATTTCATCACGCAAACCTATCAAATCCCTTGCGTGCTAACTGCTGCTCCAAATGCCAATGAAGCACAAAGGATTCAAGCTATACAAACCCTAACACAAAGCAATCCTATAATTTTTTCAGGCAATCTTTCTTTAGATGAAGTTACCTTACTTAACTCTAAAGCCAAAGCATTTATAGGCGTGGATACTTCCATAATGCACTTAAGTGCAGCAAATGGGATTCCAACTTTTGCCTTTTTTGGACCAAGCTTTACGCAAGTTTGGGGACCTTGGGATAATTCCTTGCAAGATTTTCCCTACAAAAACCAAAAAGGCGGAATCCAAAAACTAGGCAAACACTGCATTTACCAAGAAAAAATGCCCTGTATGCCTTGCGGAATGGCAGGTTGCAATAATAGCCAAAAAAGTGATTGCCTAACAAGCAAGCTTAATCAACAAGTCGCCTTGCAAGCTCTACAAAGTTTCCTAAATCCCTTGCTTAAATAGCAATCACACTATAATTACTACCTAAAAGCGCACTTGCTGTATCTTGCATATTTCCAACACTACCAACTTGCAACTTTTCAAGCACTTTAAAATATCCTAAACAAGTCTGGCAAGAATAAATTTTAACTCCCTTTTCTTCTAAACGCTTTAACACCTCTATACCTTCAATATCTATTGTCGCAAGCAAAACCGCTCGATTCAACAAATACATTTCTTTTGGGATAGATTCCATCGTTAAAAGTGTTCCAAGGAAATTTAGCATAAGTTTTCTTCCAAGCTCCCCACTTTCGCCAATTCCATCACTTTTTAGCAACAAAATTTTTTCCATTAAATATCCTTTATAATTGATAACACTGCTTCAAGCTTACCTTTTTCTCTTGCGACTTCTAAAAAGCCTCTAAAGCGTTTTGGAATCCTTAAGTTACGATATTTTTCCTTAAAAACTTTTGGAATCGCTTTTAAGCTAGTCTTAAAAGGTGCAATAAAAATGCGATTTTCTAGCTTCTCCACACTTACTTTGTGTTGTAAAACAACTGAAAAAGAATTGTTTTGCAACTCTTTTGCTAACATTTCTTTTTGAGCACGAGAAAGTAGAGCTCCACACATTTTGCACGCTCTATCAATTTGCTCTAAACCTCCATTTCTAAAAACACAAAATGGCTCTAAAGTTGGAATCCTAAATAGTTCCACACTTACAACTTCACCACTTATTTGCTCCAAACTAAAAGCGATTCCATCTTTAAAGTCTTCAAGCAAAGGATTGCTAAACTTTTTCCTAAAAGCATTACGCAAAAACTTGGAATCTAAATTACTAAAATCCTCAAAATAAAAAATTTTTCGTTTATTTAAATACTCTAGAATCTCTTGCCTTGAAGTTTTAAGCAATGGTCTAACTACTCTATAATCTACAATTCCTTGTCTTTTATAGCACCCTTGCATTTTTAGCAAACTTGAACCCTTGCAAAACTGCATTAAAAACCACTCAAAAGCGTCATTTAGTTGATGGGCTAAAATAAGATTATGATAATTTTGTGCTTGTATGATTTCTTCAAAAAACGCATAACGCACCTTGCGTGCTGTATGTTCAAAATCCTTTAAAATCGGCTCTTCTACCTTCACAAAACACTGTCTCTTATCCCAAAAACAAAGTGTTTTAGCCCTATCTACTTCAAGCCTAGATTGCTTCCTTATTCCATAATCCACAATCGCTATATCAAAAGAAATTCCACACTCACGCAACAAAAAATACAATGCGCTAGAATCTACCCCTGCTGAAAAGGCTAAAAGATTCCGCTTGTCCCTTAAAAACTCTAAAAATTCAAGCCTAAGCACGCGCAATCACACGCCCAAGCACATTTTCCCCCACCACTTCTGTAATCTTAACCTTATAATACCCCACTTCAAGCTCACCTTCAAGCAAAGAATCATTGATTAAAATCTCCCCATCAATACTAGGAGCAAAGCGCACATCTCTTGCGCTATAAAAATATTCTGACTCTTCTGACTTTCCTTCAATAATGGCTACAATCTCTTCGTCCTTAAGTGCCTTTAAATCCGCTTGATACTGCTTTGTGAAAATCGCATTGATTGCCTTTAAGCGTGCATTAATAGTCTTTTGTGGAATCTGCTCCATTTCCGCGCTTTTTGTGCCTTCTTCTTTAGAAAAGGCAAAAAGATTCATTCTATCAAAAGGAAATTCTTCAATAAACGCACAAAGTTCTTCAAAATCACTCTCACTCTCTCCGGGGTGTCCAATGATAAAACTTGTGCGCACAAAGCTATTTGGAGTTTTGCGCATTTCTTTTAATAAATCCTTAAAATGATGGCTTCTTCCCATAGTCTTTAACACACTAGGGCTTGCGTGCTGTAAAGGCATATCAAAGTAATTGACAAAAACTTTAGAATCACAAATTGCTTGAATTAACTCTTTAGAAGTGGTGGAAGGGTAAAGATATAAAATCCTAGCGCTTCTAAGATCTAAGCCATTTTCAACCAGCTTATCAATCCCCTTAATCAATGCAACAAGCCCATCTTTAACCCCTAAATCACGCATATAAGAGCTAGAATCTTGAGAGATAAAGCTAAAATCCCTAAAACCTTGTTTGACTAAAGCCTGCACTTCTTTAAGCGTGGATTCTAGCGTGCGTGAGTGCAATTTGCCTTTAAAACTTGGAATTGCACAAAAACTACATTTTTGGTTGCAACCCTCTGAGAGCTTAATGTATGCGTGGATTTTTGAACCACTAATCACGCGCTTAGTTGTTTCATTAGCCAAAAACACGCCATTTTGACTTTGACAAATCTCTTCACCTTTTTTACGCTTTTGTATCATCACATCAATCTTATCATAATCCCCAACGCCTGTGATAATATCAATCTCTGGTATTTCTTGCTTTAATTCCTTTGCATACCGCTCACTCAAACAACCACTTGCCACTAAAATCGCCTCATCTTTTTTAGCCTCTAGGGCATTTAGTAGTGTTTGAATACTCTCTTGCTTTGCTGCTTCGATAAACCCGCAGGTATTAACGATTACAACATCAGCTTCACTTACATCTTGCGTGTTTTCATAAGCGCTTAAACACCCAAGCATTACTTCACTATCCACTAAATTTTTCGTGCAACCCAAAGAAATTAAATGAAATTTTTTACTCATTTTTATCCTAAAATTATAATGTTTGCAAACGCTTTAGAGCCGCTTTGACCATTGCGCTTACTTCATCATTTTCTAATCCCTTAGTTACCCTTGCTATCACATCATTTTTATAGCCTAAAGACTCTAGGGCTAAAATCACTTGCTGCAAGTTGGAATCCTTTTTCACATTTAAGCTCTCTCCTTGCACAAGATCTAACGACCAGCCAGAGAGCTCTACTAGAATTCTCCCCGCACTTTTTGGACCAATGCCCGGCACGCGCTGCATTGATTTTATATCATTACTTTCTACTACTTTTGCAAAAGTTTGGGGCGTGTAAGTAGAGAGAATTGCCATAGCCACCTTTGGACCTACGCCATTAATTTTAATCAAGCGTTCAAACAAAGTTTTCTCCAGCAATTCTAAAAATCCAAAGAGCATTTGCGCATCTTCGCGGATAATTTGCGTAGTATGCAATGCTAGCTTTTCTCCTATATTTGCTTGAATTTGCTGTGAAGTTTGCAAGGATATAAACACTTCATACACAACACCAGCGCATTTTAACCCTAAACGCGTAGGTTCTTTTAAAAAAATCTCCCCCTCTAATGCGATAATCATCATTTTCTCCTTATAAAACTAACTCAATTTTGTCATTTTTATATATTACCTTTGAAGGTTCACCCGGCTTTGGAATACACAATAAATCCTTACTTGGCGCGTAAAAAGTATAATGCACTTCATTATAACCTACCCAGCCACTATCTATGCTAATTGTTGCGTCCTTTGTTTGTGCATCTAACTCTACAAGCGCATCACGCGCATTTTTAAAGGTTTCGCTTAGAAAATTAATTTTTTCTCTTTTTTCACGCAATGCCACAACACGCGCACGATATGCTTCAAACTTTTCTAACAGATAACTTGGCGGCTTTGTTTTGGTATTTTTATATTGAGTTAGCACTTTTCGCACTTCATCGGCGATTTCTTTGAGCTTTGTTAATTCCAAACTTTCCACTTTTAGCTCTTTTGTTAAACGAATTGCTTCTTTAATGGAATCGTTTTTTTGCGCTAAAAGTGTATCATACTGCTTTTTATTGCTTGGGCTATAATTTGCCGCTAAAAAGAATTTATTTTCTCCCTTTTTCATATGCACGATATGAATACTCTTTGTCGCATATAATAACGCATTAGAATGCAAAGTTTGAATCACAATTTCTTCTGCATAAATCTTGCCCCCATACATCTTACCCACTTCTACGCGTTTCCCTTCAATAATACCAGCTTCAAGCATATCAATTTGAACTTTTTCTCCCTTAATATAACCTTTATGTGTAGAAACTTCTACACTATCTGCATAGATCTTAGAGCTTTGATGTGTTAATCCTCCAATATGCACTCTCTTAGAATGCACAATCGCATCAGAACCAACATTGCCTTCAATATTTACTTCCCCCGCTTGAATTTTCATTCCCTGCCCTAAGGCTTCTTTCATTGTATCAGTTTCTGTGATATTTACAACCGTGCCACTATCAATCGCCCCAATTAACGATCCTGTAGTTTTAAACGACACTTCTTGAGCTTCAAGGGTATCTTCAATGCTTAATACATTATCTTTATAATCTAAGATTCCACCTATTGTACTTTTATACTCTATCTTATTGGGATAATCTACTAGCACAATACTTGCATTATCATATCTTAAAGGACTTGTTTGCTTCTCGCTCTTGGGGGCTTGTGGAACAATATAATCCCCCCTAATGTTTCGTCCGGGCTTGCCTTGTAAGGGCTTTTGAAACTCACAAATGACTTCATTAGCCAACACAGTCTGGAATTGCGCAGTTACATCTTTTTTGAAACTTAATTTTGCTTCTGTACTCGCAACTAAATTTACACCACGCACTAATAAATATCGTTCCTCTTTTTTAAGTGGACAAGTCAATGTTTTTAAAAACTCCACTAAAGCTTTTTTTTCTCTCTCCTCATCAAAACACAGAATTTTATTCCAAACTTTTTCTTTTTTAATTTGCTCATAAAGGCTCTCAAAATTTTCTTCTTTATAAGTAAATCCGGGATGAAAATATAAAAACGCTTCGCTAAACCCTTTATCTGCGCTTAGATGGAATCGTGTTTCTTTGCGCTCTTTTTCTTTTATCAAAATACAATAACGCTGAGAAATAACCAAATTTGGCTCTAGCATATTGTCGCGGTTTTGAAAAAATGCCTCCACTGCATCTTGATGAATTTGCTCTAGCTCATAGTCATAAAGATTTTTTTTATAAGTTGTAATAGCTTGAAGCTCAAAATCAAAAGAATCCGCATCGCGATTATACTGGGAAGCAACTTGCTTAATAGCAAATTTAATATCTTCACATTCATTAATATAATAAGGTCGAAATGTATGCGAACCTTTCTTTAACATATTTCTAAAACCTTTTATGTAAAAATAGAAAGAAAATTTTAACCAATCTTGCTATAAGTTTAATTTAAAATTTTTGATTTTATGCTAAAAAGAGATGCGCAATGTTTCTAAAAGGCTTTTTTACAAATTCTAGCGGCATCCTAACTTCAAGGATTCTAGGATTTTTTCGCGATTTACTAACTGCAAACACGCTTGGTGCTGGAATTTATAGTGATATGTTTTTTGTGGCTTTTAAGCTTCCTAATCTCTTTCGCCGTGTTTTTGGAGAAGGTGCATTTAACCAATCCTTTTTACCCGGATTCTTTAAAGCGCGCTTTCGTGGAGGATTTGCACTAAAAATTGGCTTAATTTTTTGTGCGATTCTTTTGGTGTTATCTTTATTTGTGTGCGTATTTAGTGAGTCTATTACGAAGCTCTTAGCCTTTGGGTTTTCTAAAGAACTAATTGCACTTACTGCACCTTTAGTCGCTATTAACTTTTGGTATTTGCTTTTAATCTTTATTGTTACGCTTTTTGGAGCAATGTTGCAATACAAACGCAATTTTACTGCTTGGGCTTACTCCCCTGCCCTTTTAAATCTTGCGATGATTATTGCGCTTTTGCTTGCGCAAAAGAGCGAAGCTTACACAGCGGTTTTAATCCTAAGCTATGGAGTACTTGCTGGGGGTATGGCACAAATTCTTTTACATTTTATCCCAATGCAACGCTTAGGCTTTTTAAAACTGCTTGTTTGTGGCACAAAAGAGCTAAAAGATTCTACAAAACACACTCGCAAAAACAGCATTAATGCAAGCGTAAAGCAGTTTTTTAAGCAGTTTTTCCCTGCAATGCTTGGAAGCTCCACAGCACAAATTGCTTCTTTTATCGACACACTTTTAGCGTCCTTTTTGGCAAGTGGAGCAATTTCTTATCTTTATTATGCAAATCGTATTTTTCAACTTCCTTTAGCCATTTTTGCCATCGCCACTTCCACAGCACTCTTTCCAATAATTGCTAAATTTATCAAAGAATCTAAAGAAAAAGAAGCCCTAAAAGCCCTTACAAAATCTTTTTGGCTACTTTTAATTCTTCTTAGTATTTGCACCTTAGGTGGAATCTTATTAAAAAATGAAATCATTTGGCTACTTTTTGAACGGGGCAAATTTATGCGCGAAGATACTTTAATTTGCGCAAGTGTTTTTGGAGCATATCTAATAGGACTACTACCCTTTGGGCTTTCTAGGATTTTTTCTTTGTGGCTTTATTCTCAAAACAAACAGGCTCTAGCGGCAAAAATTTCAGCCTTTTCTTTGCTTACTGGAACAATCTTTTCACTTATCTTAATGCAATTTTTTGGAGCGGTCGGATTAGCACTTGCTGGAAGCATTAGCGGATTTGTAGTATTTTTCTTAACACTACATTATTTTAGCTGGCAAGCATTTTTTAAAATTTTATGGAATCTAAAATTTATCGCCTTAACTTGCGCGCTTTTGCTCTTAGAAGCCCTAATTCTCTTAGGATTTAAAGCTCATATTTTTAGCCTTCAAATTCCGCTTTTTTAAAAAACTCCGAAATTGCTTCACGCATTAAAATTGGCTCTGTGATTACATTTACCTTGCTTCTAAACTCACTTGCGCCCTTTAGCCCTTTAGAATAGGCATGTAGATTTTTCCTAAACATAATCGCCCCATAATCCCCCCTAAAACTAATGGTGCAATCAAAATGCTCTAACACCACTCTTTCCCTTAATTTCACACTATCTTCTGTTAAGCCTTCTTTAATTTGTGCAAATATCCAAGGTTTCTCAACAGCAGCTCTTCCTATCATCACGCCATCAGCTCCTGTTTTTTCCAACACTTCTTGACTTTTTTTAACACTATTTATCTCTCCATTTGCAATCAATGGCACTTTTAAATTTTGCTTAATTAGCGCAATGGAATCATAATCAATTTTTTCTTTTTTATAGCCATCAACTTTTGTTCTTCCATGAACAACGACATAATCAATGGGGGTATCTTTTAGGGCTTGTGCAATTTCTAGCGGAATTTTTTGATCAAAGCCTAAACGCACTTTTACACTTAAATAAGGAATTTCACTCACCTTACGGATTAATTTTAAAATCTCTACCAACTTATTTAAATCTTTCAACAGCGAACTTCCACTCCCGTGGCTTGAAACTTTAGGAGCTGGGCAACCACAATTTAAATCCAAAATTTGGATTCCATCTTTTTGTGTGTTTAAATACTCCACCGCACGCGTAATAATCTCAAAATCATTTCCTGCAATTTGCAAGGCAAAGGGATTTTCAAGGGGGGATTTTTCCACCATTTTAAGCGTTTTTTTATTTTTAAATGCTAGAGCATGCACACTTATCATCTCGCTAACCGTAATATCGGCACCAAACTTCTTAGCCACTTCACGCAAAGGTAAATCGCTATAACCCGCTAAAGGTGCTAGCATTAATGTATTTTTCTTAATAAGAGATTCCAAAAACAAACCTTAATTTTATAAAAATTAATGGAATATTAACAAAGACTTGGTAAAATCTAGCTATCTTAAAAATAAAAAGGATGTAAAATGCTAAAACAAATTCTAGCAACTGTGCTTCTATCCCTCTCTCTTTCTCCACTTTTAGCGGATAATGATATTGAAATACAAGGACAAATCACAAAGATTAATAATGCGCAAAAAACTATTTCTCTCTCTAACGCAAATGGTGAAGTTATCATTCAAGTTTTCCCATACACTGAGCTTAAAGGCGATAATTGCGGAGCTTTTGGTAATGATACACAAGAAAAATTTAGTGCTTTAAAAACAGGAATGTTTGTGGAAATAGAAGCATTACCACAAGCAAATGGAGGCTTAGGTGCAAAAAGCATTGAATGGAAATGCGGAGCAAAAGCGTATTAATCGCTTAACTACCACCTTTGTGGTAGCTTTTCTTACTATCTTAACAGAAAATTGACAATATTCTACTACAATAACTTCAAATAATTTTTCAAATTAAGGATAAAAATGCAAATCAAAAAGTTTTTCATTACTTTGGTTGTATTTAGCGGTTTAAATGCTTTTGGAGCTGATAATATTAGACTCTTTGGACAAATTATCAATATTGATAATAACAAAAAAACAATCACAATCCAAGAAGCGCAAAAAAATGTTGTGGTGCAAGTCTTTCCAAATACAAAACTTCATGGAAAAAATTGTGGCATGTTTGGCTCATTTTCTGCAAATGAAAGCTTTTCTTCCCTGAAGTCTGGAATATTTGTAGAGGTTAAAGGTTACCCAAAAGGGGAGATTTTTAACGCCTATAGAATCAAATGGCAATGCAATACAGCTTATTAAAGAGACAACAATGTTTTTAAAAACCGCTTTAATTTTTCCCTTACTTATTGCAGTAAGCCTAGCAAGTAGCTTCAAACTTCAAGGCACGATCGCTAAGGCAAATACAAAGGATAAAACCATCCTTGTGGATTCCATTTATGGAGATAGCGTTATAGTGAAAATTTTACCCAATACTGAAATTGATATGGATAATTGTGGTATTTTTGGAATTGATAAATATGGAACATTTAAAGATTTAACTCCAGGAACTTTCGTAGAAATCAAATTGTATTTCCAAGATTTAAATAATGGCAAAGCAAATCCTATTGCTAGAGAAATTGAAATAGAATGTTACAAAAATAAGGCTTACTAAATTTTATACAAAAATAAGATTCCATTTTCTGCAAGCTTTTTATAAACTTCTAAAGTTGGAATTTTTTTTTGTGTTGTTAAAAAAAAGTAGATTTTAGTGCCAAAGCTTTGGATTGTTTTTAGATGATTTTCTTTTAAATCTAATTTCATATTTAAAAGAACCAAAACTTCTATACGCTGATTCTCCTTTAATCTCTCTAGCACAAACTCCACTGCTTTTTCACAATGCCTATCCACTCCAAAAACGCTAAAATCTCCATATAAAAATTGTGGAATCTTAAAAAAGGATTCCAACTTTTCACTCTCACCAAAAACCACACGCATTTAAAATCGCTTATACATTAATAATCTTACCAACTTCTGCATAATCTAACTTTTCATTTGCCAAAAGTGCGTTCTTGATAGAATCTAAAATCAAGCGATAATTCTTAAAAAACACAAAGCGATCATCCTTGCATTTTTCTAAGATTCTAAGCACATCTTCTTCAATCCCTAAAAGATATTCCCCCATTCCATAAGATTCTACCATTTTATGCGCAATCGCCTTTGCCCTATCCAAATCCACTTTTGCGTGAGAGTAGCGCTCGTCAAACAACAATTCTAACGCTGCAATCCCAGATAGGTGGATTTTTATTTGGTTTTCCATTTCATTTTTACTCAAAAACTCTTTATCAACATACTTTAGCCCATCACTCATTAAAGTTGCCTTCTCAAAAGGCACTTCTAGGACATAAGCGCTAAAAGCCTTTGCCGCTTGATAATAGGCTAAAATCTCACGCTCTTTAGTACTAAAACTAAGCTTTTTACGCACACCAAGCATTACCTTATCACGCACATTTAAAATATCCTCTTTAGTAATTACTTCTGAATTTCTCTTAATTGCACAAAGGGCAGCTTCATTAACTAAAGAAGCAAGCGCAGCTCCACTAAAGCCTACACAAAGCCTAGAAATCTCTTCATAATCAAAATCGCAGCGTTTATTGCGTGTATGCACTTGCAAAATCTTAATGCGCTCTTGCAAGTTTGGCAACTCCACAAAAATACGCCGATCAAATCTACCACTTCTAAGCAACGCTTCATCCAAGGATTCCATATTATTTGTAGCACCTATTACAATTACACCTGAGCTATCTTCAAAGCCATCCATTTCTGTTAAGAGCTGATTAAGTGTAGCTTCTCTTTCATCATTGCGCATTCCACCGCGTGCTTTGCCTACTGCATCAATTTCATCAATAAACACGATTGAAGGCGCGTTTAGCTTTGCTTGAGCAAATAAATCACGCACTCTTTTTGCACCCATTCCTACATAGATTTGCACAAAACTTGCCCCACTTTGATAAAAAAATGGCACTTGCGCTTCTCCAGCTAACGCCTTTGCAATCAATGTTTTACCAACTCCGGGAACCCCTACTAAAAGCACGCCTTTGGGGAGCCTTACACCAAAGTCTTGATATTTTTTAGGAAATCTTAGATAATCAATAATTTCTTCAAGTTCGTTTTTTGCCTCACTAATCCCAGCAACATCTGCAAAAGTAACATTTGAAGTTATCGGCTTAATGTGATAAAAGCCAAATGTATCATTTGCTAGGGATTTTGTAGCATTAGAATAAAAATCTTCACTTTGTTTTTCTTGCTTTGGCTTATAAGCTTTATTCTGTTTAGAAGCATAAAGAAATAAAAGCGCTACAAATATAAAAACAAAAATCACCATAACTTCAATAACATTTTGCCAAAAACTCCATCCATTTTTAATCTCTAAAGGCACTTTTTGACCAAAGGCTTGTAAATCTACACTCTCTTTTGCCACCTTATAATGCTGTGTTCCTAGCGTAAAATATAAATAATCCTCTTTAATGATTGCCATTTTAGGAAGAGTTTTCTCTGTAAGGCTATGAAGATCCATTGAGCTAATAAGTTTCACTTCCTGCTTAAAAAACATTACTCCAAATAAAATTCCCGCTAAAATAATCGCTAAAATCCCAACAATTTTAAATTTCTGCATAATTTTTATCCGCTTTTGGGTTAAAGTTTTCTATCATTATCCAACTATCCTTTGCTATTGGTTCTTGAGATTCTATTTTCACCTTATTATAATATTCATCAAATCCTTGTGCAATATATTTAGAATCTTTTAATTCTACACTTTCAATCAAAATATTTAAAGGAATCTTTTTTTTATTTAATATTTTTCTAAAATTTAAATTGTTTTCTTGCACCTTTCCTTCAATTTGTTTTTTTCTCTCTTTTGCAATATTTCCATTAATTCTATCCTTTAAAAGAGCCGATGGTGTATTATCGCGTGGAGAGTAAATAAAACTATGCAAATGCGTTAAAGGAAACTTAGAAAAGTTTAAAAATGCTTCTTCCCAAACTTCTTTATTCTCTCCGGGGTGCCCTACAATAAAATCACTCCCTAATGCAAATCCTTTTTGACTTAATGTGTTAAATAATTCTAAATCTTTTTCAAAAGTGTTATAACGATTCATCAACTTTAACATTTTTGGTGAAGTGTGTTGTAAAGCAATATGCAAATGGCGTTCAATCTTAGGATTTTCCAATACGCTTAAAAAATGTGTGTCAATTTGTGATGGCTCTAAACTCCCTATTCTTAAGCGTTTTAATAAAGGAATCTCACACAAAGACTCTACAAGAGTAGCGATATTTAATCCAAAATCCTTTCCCCAACTTCCCATATTTGTGCCAGTAATAATAAACTCACTAAAGCCTTTTTGTGCTAAACTCTCCACTTGCTTTAAAATTTTCTCTTGTGAAAAACTCCTAGCTTTTCCTCTAACGCTAGGGATAATACAATACGAACATGCAAAATCACAGCCTTCTTGAATTTTAATAAAAGCACGACTTTTACCTACAAAATCACTTAAAATATCATTTTCTAAATATTCTAAATCATCGCTTAAAAAAAAGCTGGAATCCTTTTTTAAAAGTGTATTAATTTTCTCTTTATGTGAGTGTCCAAACACACCCCTAACAAGTCCTCTATCTAAAAGTGCTTGTCCCTGTGTTTGCACACCACAGCCTGTAAAAAAAATCCTTTTGCCTTCATTTTGCAAGCGATTAATATAATTTCTAACGCCACTATCGGCACCATTAGTAACCGTGCAAGAATTTACCACTACAATATCACTCTCTTCTTCATAAGGCGTTTGTGCGAAATCTTTTAGTGCATTAATCATTACTTGTGTATCAAATAAATTTGTCCGACAACCAAAGGTTTTAAAATACACTTTTTGTTTTACCATTATTTCTCTTTATGCAAAAATTATCTTAATAAAAACTCTCTTTAATACAAATCTCCAACTAAAAGCTAGAAGGCGGAATTGCACCATCACCTACACGCACACTCTTAAAAGCTTCTCCTTGTAAATTCTCTTTAACCTTACGCTTACCTTCATAAACTGTTGTGCTAGGATAAGCAATCTGAATATTTGGCTCTTCTAAAATTACATCAATAATCTCGGCGCTAATACTGCTACGCAAAGCAAGCGTTGCATAGGCATTTGTAAGATACCACACAGAAATCCTAATTCCATTTTGCTCCAACAAACTAAAAACACGAGGTTCAACATTTGTATTGCGCAAAGTAAATCTGTCGCGCAATTTTGTAAATTGCTTACGCGTAGATTCTGTATAGCCCCTAGCGTATTTTTTAGCGCATTCTCTTGCAATATGGCAAGCTTTTGCGTGATCAGAATCAAAAGTAATGGTAAAATCAATCCCATCCCATACTGTTTTCATTCCGCCATGCGTGTAATTTGAAAACATCGTAGTAAAGACAAAGTTGTTAGGCACAAAAATAATTCTTCCAGCGCGACGATTTTCTGCATAAGTTGTTAGCGTAATGTCTTCATAAAGCGTGATTCTAAGCACAGAAATATCCAAAACATCACCCACATACACTGCACCATCTTTAATAACTTTAATCCTATCCCCAGCATGCACTGCACCACCTACAACAATCACAATCCAACCAAGCACAGACATAAATAAATCTTTCATGGCAATTGCTAAACCGGCAGATGCAAATCCAAGCACAGTCACAAGATAACCAACATTATCAAGATAAGAAAAAAGCAAAATAATTACAATTAATGTGATATTTAAAAAATTAATAATTTTATTTGTTGTGTAAATTCTCTCATTGTCGTGAATATATTTACGCACCCCAAGCTTTAAAGAAAAAGCAATTCCAATAAGAACCAAAATTGTAATTCCAATATAAATTCCTTTAAAAAACTGCGCTTTTATCTGCTCTAATAAGCGTGCTTTATTTTCCTGTGTTTCTTTAGTGAAAATCTCCAAAGTTGTATTAAATACTTCTTTTGTTGTCTCTAGAACAGTGAGTGCATTGAGATTTTCTTCATAAGCTTTTGTAATCTCTTCTGTACTCACAAACAAACAATAATTTGAGCGGCACACATTGCGCAACTCATTTGGTACATTTTGATAAATCTCTAATAAGCCTTTAAATGCAGAATCCTTTTGGTTTAGCCACTTAAGATTTTCTTGCAAACTTTTATAATTTGCATTTAAAATCTTTAATTCTTCATCAGCCTTTTTAATATAAGAATATGCGCGCACAATTAATAGTGGGTTTGTAACGCTTGGCATCTCTTCTAGCTCTTTTGCTTCTGTTAGCTCCCTAAAAGGCAAATCCTTATAAATATCTAGCACCTTTTTTTGCTGCTCTAATGCGATTAAATTACGCTTTAAAACACTCAATTCATTTTGGACAGCAATTGTTTGTGGTTTCTCTTCTAGCTGCGCGATTGCTTCTTTTGTATGTGCTAGATTTGCTAATGCTTGCTGATAGGATTGATAGTTTAAATAGCGTTTCATCCACGCATTATTGCCATCTTCTAAAAAGCGATTTGCATTTGTAAGTTCTAATTCTAAGGATTTTATAGTTTTTATATCATCGACAATAGCACCAAAGACTACATTGCACACAAAAATCAAAGCAAAAATTACAAGACGCATCAAGAAAACTCTCTTAAAATGTCAATCACTAGAGCTTTTGGAATATCATCTTTAAAGCACACTCCACCGATACTCTGCGGCAAAATAAACTTAATACGCGCATCAAGGCTTTTTTTATCCAAAAAGAAGCTTTCATAAAAGGATTCTACATTTTTAATCATATAAGAAGTTGGAATCCTAAATTTTTCCAAAAGTGTTTTTATAGCTTCAAACTCTTTTTGTGTAATGAGATTCAATGCAAGCGCAAGTGTGTTTGCCATAACCATTCCAATCCCAACTGCTTCTCCGTGCAAATACTTACCATAGCCACTTTCTAGCTCTATACTATGCCCAAAGGTGTGTCCATAATTTAACGCTGCCCTAATTCCTTGCTCTTTTTCATCTTCTCTAACCACTTGCGCTTTAATGCTAACTGCCCGTTCAATCACAGATAAAAGTGCATTTTCATCTCCAATATCAAGGTTTTGGAGTGCTTGAAACAATGTTTTATCAAAGCACACTGCCATTTTTACAATCTCAGCAAGCCCCGCTCTAAACTCCCTTTGTGGAAGCGTGCGCAAAAAATGCGGATTAATAAACACTGCTTTTGGCTGATGAAAAAGCCCAATAAGATTTTTGCCAAAGAAATTATTGATTCCTGTTTTTCCACCAACACTAGAATCCACTTGCGCTAAAAGCGTTGTTGGTATCTGAATAAAATCAATCCCACGCATAAAAATCCCAGAAGCAAACCCTACCATATCCCCAATCACCCCGCCCCCAAAGGCAATCATTAAAGACTTTCTATCCAAGCGATGATTAAATGCCACCTCTAAAATAGATTCCACACTTTTAAAATCCTTATAAATCTCACCATCGGCAATTGTGTGACAATACACTTCTCTTGCTTGAAGCTTTTCTAAGAGTGCCTGCAAATGCAATCCAGCAATTTTTGGATTTGTTACAATTAGAATCTTTTTATCTAGCGTTAGTTTGGGTAAATCTCCAAAATAAATTGGATAATAATCCTCCTTACTTTTTAATAAAATACTAAAAGATTTTTTAAAATTTTTTGAGAGTTGATCTAAGTTTTCTTCTAAGCTTTGATACACATATTTACCTTATTTAATTTCTATTGCGTAATTCACTACCATTTTAGCAATTTTTTGTTTTATCTATCCTTTTTGTGTTATAATTTTTGCCTTTTTCTAAATTTTTAAGGAGAAGGTTATGCTAAAAGCATGGATTTTTCTAATTCTTGCGATTGTGTGCGAAGTTTTTGGAGTTTCTGTAATGAATTACTCGCAAGAAGGAAACCAGATTTTCGTATATGTCTTTATGTTTGTTATGATAGGGATTGCATATTATTTTATGTCCATCTCTATCCGCACCATCAGTGTTGGCGTGGCTTATGCAATTTGGGAGATTGTAGGACTTAGCCTTATTACAATTATTGCGGTTTTTATCTTTGGAACTTCACTAAAAACACAAGAATACATCGGCTTAGGGCTTGCTATTATTGGAATCACACTTGTAAATTTAGGGGAGGATCACAATGTTTAATATCTACCTACTCTATGTTGTTCTAGCGGCATTCTTAGATATTATCGCAAATCTAGCACTTAATAAATCTGATGGATTTAGGAATTTTAAATGGGGGGCAATCTCTGTTTTGCTTGTATGGCTTGCATTTTACTTGCTTGCATTAAGCTTAGAAGGAATGAAACTGGCAATTGCTTATACGCTTTGGGGAAGCATTGGAATCTTAGGCACAACTTTGGGCGGTTGGTATTTTTTCAAACAAAGGCTCAAGCCTATAGGTTGGGTTGGAATCTTTATTATCATCATCGCAGTAATTACGCTAAAAACAGCGTAAATAAGAAGCTATTTCCCTAGACAAAAATCACCAAACATCACATCTAACATTTGTGAGTATTCATAGGGTTTTGTGATAGTGGAAATTGCTCGTAATGCCTCATTAATTTGGAAGCTAAAGAGTTCCAACTCTCCATTTTCAAGTGGATTAAGAGAGTTTTTTAGTGCATTAATACACTCTTGCACTGCTTGGAATTGATATTCAGAAACCAACAAAAGCGATTCCATTTTTTCATTCTCATTTAAAAGCTCTTCTAGTCTAAGTTTAAATCTCTCAAGTAAGGAATCTTCATTTAGCAAATCCCCTTTTAAACTTAATAACAACGGATTAAACTCATCTAAAACTTTGGATTCTAATTGCATTTTTAAATCTGTTTTATTGATTAAAACTAGAATCTTTTTTTGTAATTTATAGGCTTTTAAAAGTTCAATAATTTGAAAATCTTCCGCACTTAAAGGAAGCGAACCATCAAACAGCACAAGAAGTAAATCGCTTTCTTTTGCCTTTTCTAAACTTCTTTTAATCCCTTCATTCTCTACCGCATCAGTACTTTCTCTAATTCCAGCTGTATCAATAAGACGCAACAAATATCCACCTAACACAAAGTTTTCTTCAATGCTATCACGCGTTGTACCTGCAATATCACTCACAATGGCGCGATCATTACGCAAAAGAGCATTAAGAAGCGAGCTTTTCCCCACATTTGGCTTGCCTATAATACAAAGCTTATAGCCATCAAATAACACTCTTTTATTTTGGGATTGTTCCAAAAGCGCTTTAAGATTTTTAAGCACTACCTGCAATTTTTGCTTCAAATTCTCCAATAAATCCTGTGGCAACTCTTCATCGGCATAATCAATAAACACTTCACTATGCGCTAAAAAACTAATTAAAGTTGCGCGTAAATTCTCGCAAAACTCTTGCATTTCGCCTTTTAAATGACGCATTAACATTTGATGTGCATTTACATTTTGTGACTCTATAAGTTTTGCCACAGCTTGCGCTTGAGATAAATCAATGCGACCGCCTAAAAATGCGCGTTTTGTAAATTCTCCGGGATTTGCAAGCCTTGCACCAAATTTCAAACAAGTTTGCAAAATATTTTGTGCAATAAAGCTCCCTCCGTGGCATTGAAACTCTATCACATCTTCTGTTGTGTAACTATTTGGAGCTTTAAAATACAAAAGAATGCACTCATCTAAAAGTGTTCCATCTTCAAAATAAATCTTGGTTAATCGCGCTAGGCGGGGCTTAATTAGGCTTTTAATAGCATTAAAATCAAGCCTAGCAAGCTTTGAAGCAATAAATAAAGCATTTGCCCCACTTAATCGTAAAACATTTAAAGATGATTGTCCATAAGTTGTTGCTGGGGCTATGATTGTGTCGTTATTTAACATTAGGAATGATAAAAAGCGTTTACAATAATATAACGCTCTCCTTCGCTATTTAAGCGAAAAGAAACATATTTATCTGGAAATTGCTCACGCAGTTGCTTTAAAGCAATGTGCGCTAACACTCCATCTAAAGGTTTAGTTTGCGCTTTACCTGTTAGCTTCACACTTTCTATTGTTGGCAAAAGATAATTTGCAATCATCTCTTCTTGATTATGTAAAAACTCAGCAATCTCAAGTCGAATCATTAGTCCATAAACATGATTAACCCAATTAAAAATTAAATAAGAAATTGCTTTGTAACGATAACCTTCTTTTCCAATTAATAACGCAGAGTCTTCCCCATCAATCTTCACATATAGCGTATTTTCATCATAAGGCTCAACAAGAACACTATCAAGTTTATAAGGCAACATAGCTAGAAGTTCATCAAGCTCTTTTTGCACAGCTTTAGAAATTTCTTGCATTTCTTCTTTTCTAAATATTGACTTTTTGCTTTTCTTATCTTGCTGCTCTGTTTGCATTTCTTTGGCAAATTCTTTTGCATTCTTTATAAAATCTTTCTCAGCCACATCACTGCAAATTATATTAGAATTTTTTTTAATATTTGACTCTTTAGGTTGAACACAGATCATAGCTTGTTTTTTACCAAATCCTAAAAATCCCTTGGAAGGATTTTGAATAACCTCATATTCTAAATCCACAACAGAACAATCAAATTCCTTTGCTGCAGCAATTAGTGCTGCTTCTAAAGTTTGAGCCTCTATCTTTTTCATTAACTATGCTTTATGTTTATGTTCAGCAATTTCTCTTGCTTTCTTACGCTCTAAAGATTTATTAATCAAAAGTTGCTGCAAGATTGAAAATATATTATTAACAAACCAATACAGCACAAGCCCTGATGGAAATGTTACAAAGAAAATTGTAAAAATTAAGGGCAAAAATTTAAAAATTTTCTCTTGCATAGGATCATTGAAAGCAGTTGGTGTTAAATGCTGCTGTAAATACATTGTTGCACCCATTAAAATTGGCAATACAAAATAAGGATCCATTACCGACAAATCTGTAATCCAAAGCAACCAATCAGCCCCTTTAAGTTCAATAGCATTAAACAATACGCGATAAATAGCAAAGAATACAGGAATTTGTAAAAGCAATGGTAAACACCCGCCCATAGGATTTGCACCATGTTTTTTATATAAATCCATCATATGCACTTGCAATTTTTGTGGCTCACCTTTATATTTTTGCTGCAATTCTTTCATTTTTGGTGCAAGCTCTTTGAGTTTTTGCATAGATACCATACCCTTATAAGTCAAAGGATAAAGCACAATTCTAACAATTAGAGTTAGCAAAATAATCGCCCATCCCCAATTTCCGCAAAAATCATAAAGCTTCTCAAGCAATAAAAATAATGGTTTGGCAAAAAATGTAATCACTCCATATTCCACAACATCGGTTAAAAATGGATCAATGGATTCTAACAAACGATAATTCTTTGGTCCTATATAGCCTTCCAATACTAACTCTCCATTACCACCAATAAAAGGCATTGGATCTTCATTTGCATTACTTAAAATTGTCGCATTGAAACCTTTATCATTAAAAAATAAGGTTGTATAATAACGATCCACCGCTGCTAAAATTTTTGCATTAGCGAAGTTTAGCTGCCCTTGTGCATCACCATCCTCAATAGTAGTAATCGTATCATCAGCTTCTTTAATAATTGCACCCTTAAAAACATAAGCATCATTTTCCACATTTGGACGCATACCCGGAGAAACGAAATAAATGTAATTTTGTGGAATCTTAATGCTTGCCTTATAATAACCATTTGGATAAAAAGTTAAAACTTTTTGCACTTTTAAACCATTTAACTCTTGAGTAAGTATTAAACTCTGTGGGGAATCTGTCAGCACTAAATGGTTTGCACTTGCGCTATATGGGGAGTTTAATGCTTGATTATTTAAAACAGAATCTGAAAATCTAATCTCTAGAATCTTTGGATTTGTTTGGCTTGCCACATCATTTGAAAACAAAGAAAGCGGCTTAGAATCCTTGTGATATTTTTCTTCTTTAAGCTCCACAATCGCAATTCTGCCCAATTTATCAATCTTATAAATAAAGCCCTCCGCTTCAATTGTTGCAATTATCGCAGAATCTTCACTGCTCATATTTGTTGGCAAGACATTAGCAAGTGCTACATCTTGTGCTTTAGGAGTAGATTCCAACTTGACCATATCATTATTGACTATAGTTGCATTATTTTCTAGGGAATTAGGTTGATAAAAGTAGCTATAAGGAATAAAAAATACAAGCGCTAAAACTACTGCAATCATAATTCTAGCTTGAGAACTTAATTCATTAATTTTATTAAACACGAGAAGCCTTTGGATAATTTTTAATAATTTGAAATGTTTGAGATTTAATTTCTAAAAAAGTACAACTTGGGATATTATAAAAAGCATAGCTTGGAGTATGATTAGGAATCAACCAATATCTTACCAAACAAGGCTTGAAAACATAAATTTGCAAAGACAAAGATGCACTAGGATAAGCGATTCCACCTCTAAATAACTGGTTGCAAGATAAAATTCTACCCAGCGTTTTAAGTGTGGCAATAAAAGGATTTTGAAATAAATACGCTTGCTTGGCATATTCTGAACAACTAGGGTAATAACGACAATTTATCCCTAGCAATGGAGAAAGATAACGCTGATAACTCTTAATTGCAAAAAGACAAGCTGTTTTTATCATCTTTTACACCAAACCAAGCCTTATTAATGCATATTTATAATTACTTCGTAAGGTTTTATATGCAACCTTATCTAATCCATTTTTTGCTAACAAAATCATATCCCCACCCCTTAAATCCAGCATAGACTCCCTGTAGATAGCACGCAACCTACGCTTTATGCGATTACGACATACCGCGTTGCCTACCTTTTTTGATACAGAAAATCCAATTCTTTTCTGTTGTGCATCCTCTCTAAAGAATAAGACAAAATAAGCATTATGCCAGCGCTTTTGGCTCCTATAAACACGATTAAAATCTTGTTTTGTGTTTAATGTTACCAAAATGCTATTCCAAACTTAGATTGCTAACCTTTTTCTGCCTTTTGCGCGTCTAGCATTAATAATCTTGCGACCATTTTTTGTCTGCATTCTCACTCTAAAACCATGCGTGCGCTTACGCGGTGTATTATGTGGTTGATATGTTCTTTTCATCGTTACAAAACCTCTTTAAAAAAATAAACTCTGATTCTAGCGCAACCTTACTTAAAACTAGATTTATTTAACATTTTCTTCCAATCCAAAAGCCAAAGCAACTGCAATTGCAGCAACCAAATCACTCTCATCGCTACTTTCTTGTGGCATTAGCTGTTCAACCTTTTGCTCCAAATACGAAGTATCAAAATTCCCGCGCCTAAAATCTTTATCATTACAAATATTAACCAAAAAAGGAATTGTCGTTTTAACTCCGCGAATTTTAAACTCGTTTAATGCACGCTTAAGTTTATTAACCGCTAAATCATAGCTTGTTGCACGCACAATCAACTTTGCCACCATAGAATCATAAAAAGGTGGAATCGTAAAATCTTTATAAATATAACTATCCACACGCACAAAAGGACCTAAAGCTGGATAATATGCCGTGATTGTTCCAGGATTTGGAACAAAGTCATTATGCACATCTTCAGCATTAATCCTAGCTTCAATTGCAAATCCTTGAATATGCACATCACTTTGTGAAATATCCAAAATCTCCCCACTTGCAATTCTAATTTGACGCCCTATCAAATCAAAGCCTGTAATCTCTTCTGTAACGCCGTGTTCTACTTGAATCCTTGTGTTCATCTCCATAAAATAAAAATTATTGTAATCATCTACCAAAAATTCCACCGTTCCAGCATTTGTGTAGTTTGCAGCTCTTGCAGCACCCACTGCCACACTTCCCATTCTACGCCTTAAATCCGTACTCATTGTAGGGCAAGGCGCGATTTCAATAAGTTTTTGATGACGCCTTTGGATAGAGCAATCTCTCTCAAAAAGATGAATCACATTTCCATAATTATCTGCTAAGATTTGAAACTCTATGTGGCGCGGATTTTGAATGTATTTTTCCATAAAAACATCTTCATTCTTAAAAAAAGTCAATGCTTCTCTTTTACACGCTTCAAATGCGCTCTCCAAATCTTTTTCTTCCCACACAACGCGGATTCCACGCCCTCCACCCCCACTACTTGCCTTTAAAATCACAGGATAGCCAATCTTGCGCGCAATCTTTTGAATCTCATACAAACTTAGTGCATTAAGCGGTTCAGTTCCTGGAACAACAGGAATCCCATTTGCAATCATTAGATTTCTAGCTGCATTCTTATCCCCCATTTTTGCGATCACCTCACTATCTGGTCCAATCCACACAAGCCCAGCTTCTTTTACCTTTTTTGCAAACAAAGCATTTTCACTTAAAAACCCATATCCGGGATGAATTGCTTCTGCTTCCATTTCTTTAGCTGCTTGAATAATTAAATCCGGATCTAAATATCCCTTAATAGGATCTTCACTAATAGCATAAGTGTGCGTTGCCATTTTAACATGCATACTATCCCTATCAGCACGCGAGTAAATCGCCACAGACTCAATATTTAAATCATTACAAGCTCTAATAATACGCACAGCAATCTCACCACGATTTGCAATCAAAATTCTTTTAAACATTGTTACTCCAAATAAAAGCAATATTAAATTCTATAATTTTATTTTTAAGGCATTGTTAAAGTTTTACAAAATTTGGCAAAAAGAGTAGATTTGTGCTACAATTTAGGCATTTTTACATATTTGGGCGTATGATTATGGAATTTATTTATGCAATTATTTTAGGCATTGTAGAAGGCTTAACAGAATTTCTGCCAATCTCATCAACCGGACATTTAATTTTAACTTCAGAGTTATTAGGGATTCCACAAAACACATTCCATAAAACTTTCGAAGTTGTGATCCAACTAGGTTCAATTTTAGCTGTAATTTTTGTTTTCTCGCAAAAACTTTTTAAAAACAGCTTGCAACTTTGGATAAAGCTTGGAATTGGATTTTTACCTGCTGGGATTTTAGGATTCCTATTTTATTCCTATATTAAAGCACTTTTTGCCCCCATTACCGTATCAGTTATGCTAATTTTAGGTGGAATCATTTTTATTATTTTAGAGATTTTTTATAAAGAAAGAGAACACCACACCACAGAAGTTAATGCAATCTCTTACAAGCAAGCTTTATTAATAGGACTCTTTCAAGCCTTAGCGATGATTCCAGGAACATCACGCAGTGGGGCAACAATTGTTGGAGGATTACTCTTAGGCTGCAATCGTAAGGTAGCCACAGAATTTTCCTTTCTCTTAGCATTGCCTACAATGGTGCTAGCAAGCACTTATAGTCTTTATAAAAATCACGAAGTTTTAAGTGTAGATAATGCACTAATTTTAGGGACAGGATTTGTTGTAGCATTTTTCAGCGCATTACTTGCAATTAAGCTTTTTTTAAATTTTGTTTCGCGCTTTAACTTTATCCCTTTTGGAATTTATCGTATTGTGCTGGGGATCATATTTTTATATTATTTGGATATTATTTAAGCATTTCTTTAATCTGCGCTTTGATTGTCGCACTTTTATCTTGTAATTCTATGATGGAATCTAAATTTAAATCCGCAAGTTTTTTTATCCTTTTGCCTTCACTGAAAGCGCAAACATAACCTTCTTTTTGATAATTTTCTGGATTTTTGGATTCCATTTGTGCTTTTAAAATTCCCAATTTTGCTTGAAGTTGAGCTAATTTCTGCTCCATTTTTAGATGGACTTGCGTCTGTGGAACTTGTAATTTAAAAGATGATAAGGCTAACTTGTGTTCCATTTTTTGTGTAAAAAATATTTCTTGTTGTTGACATTGCGCTTGGAATTGTGTAATTTTCATAAAAAAGGGATTGTGATTAAGCTTTTCTTTAAATGCTTTTAGCGCATTAGATTTTGCTTGTAAAGCCCGCATTAAAAGCTTCTCTAAATCTATTTGCAACGCATCTAAACGCATTAACCATTCCTTTTCATCAGGCAGTAATAACTCCATTGCCGCAGAAGGTGTTGGGGCGCGCAAATCTGCCACAAAATCACTAAGCACCACATCAGGCTCATGCCCTATGGCTGAAATAATAGGGGTATTTGCTTGATAAATCGCTTCTGCTACCATAGGTTCATTAAAAGCCCATAAATCCTCTAAACTTCCGCCCCCGCGCGCTAAAATAATGCAATCTGCACCTAAGGTATCGGCAATTTTAAGATTTGCTGCAATGCTTTCTTTTGCTCCATCGCCTTGCACAAGCGTATCTAATAGCACAAATCTTACAAGATTCCATCGTTTCTTAGCAATACTTAGCATATCGTGCAGCACGGCTCCAGTGCTTGAAGTAAGTAGTGCAACTTTTTTAGGGAATCTCGGAATAGGCTTTTGCTTTGTAAAATAACCCTTTTTTTCATATTCTTGCTTAAGTTGCTCATAGGCCAACAATAAAGCTCCTATGCCTTTAGGAATAGCATCTAAACAATTTAGTTGATAATCTCCACGCGGCACATAAACACTTATCACACCTTCTAAAGTCAAATCCATTCCTTCTGTGATTTGAAACTTAAGTTTTACTGCATTACCACGAAACATCACACATTTTAAAGAAGAATTTTTATCTTTTAGAGTGAAGTATAAATGCCCGCTTGTATGCTTTGTGAAATTACTCACTTCCCCACTTACGCGCACTTGCACAAAAGTCGCTTCCAATAAACTCTTAATTTGTGTATTTAAATCTGTAACGCTTAAAGTTTGCATTATTCAACAAGCATAATCGCTAAATTTGCGCTAATTTGCTGCCCTTCTTTTGCATAAATTTCTTTGATTTCACCACCCACCGTTGCTAAAACTTGATTTTCCATTTTCATTGCCTCAACAATAGCTAGCACATCTCCCTCTTTGATTTTATCACCTACTTTCACTTTAAGTTTTGTTAGATTTCCTGGCATTGGAGAAATAATATGCCCAGGCAAGCTTGCTTGTGGCAAGGAATCAGTTTTTTTGACGCTTCCTTTTTCATCGCTAGAATCCAATTCCACCAAAACTTCCCTTAAATCCCCATCTACGCGCACAAAAAATGGACGCACACTTGCATTTTTTTCGCCACTTCCTTCAATTTTAATATGGTAAGTTTCGCCATGTAAATTAATAGTAAATTCTTTTGGCATAGGACCTTGAACGCCTTCAAAAGTCGTCAATGCTTCTGGGCTTAGGCGATTTTCATTGCGTTCATCTAAAAATTTCTTTGCAATTGCCCCAAAAATCGCATAAGAAATCACATCTGTTTCACTTTTGGCAAATTCTTGAGATTCTTCTCTTGCTTTTTGTAACTCTGGTGCAATTTTGTCTGCTGGACGACTTGCAATAATTTCCTCACCTTCTTGCTTAACGCGTTCAATCAATGCAGAATCAATCGGTGCCGGAGTTTTACCATAATAGCCTTTGATGATGTTTTTAGATTCCGTTGTCAAAGTCTTATAACGCGTTTGTGCTAAGACATTTAATACTGCTTGTGTGCCTACAATCTGACTTGATGGAGTAACTAAAGGCGGATACCCAAAGTCTTTACGCACATTTGGAATCTCTTCTAAAACAGCATCCATTTTATCTAGCGCGTTTTGTTCTCTTAATTGATTGGCTAGATTAGAAATCATACCTCCAGGTATTTGACTAACAAGCACACGCGTATCAATATTGTTATATTCTGATTCAAACTTTTTATACTTTCTGCGATTACGCTTTAAAATCTCTGCTGCTTTTTCCATTAAGGATAAATCTAATTTGCTATCCCATTGCGTGCCTTGCAATGTTGCTACCATTGATTGCGTGCAAGGATGACTTGTGCCTTCTGCTAATGCGGAATTTGCAAGATCTAAAATATCCACTCCAGCTTCAATAGCCTTTAAATGCGAGCCAAAAGCAAAACCGGCAGTAGAATGTGTATGTAATGCTAAAGGCAAGCCAATTTCTTCTTTTAAAGCTTTAACAAGTTCAAATGTTGCATTTGGAGTAATAAGCCCAGCCATATCTTTAATTGCCAAAGAATCACAACCGCGCTTTTCTAACTCTTTGCCATACTCCACAAAACTTTTAATAGTATGCACAGGCGAAGTTGTGTAGCAAATCGCTCCTTGCGCGTGTTTTCCTTGTTTTTTAACCTCTTCAATAGAAATCTCAAGATTACGAATATCATTTAGAGCATCAAAAATTCTAAAAATATCTACACCATTTTGCGCGGATAATCGCACAAACTCACGCACAATATCATCAGCATAATGGCGATAACCAATAAGATTTTGTCCACGCAACAACATTTGAATGGGAGTTTTTTTGAAAATCTCTTTAAAAGTTGCAAGACGCTCAAAAGGATCTTCTTTTAAATAGCGCAAACAAGTATCATAAGTTGCCCCGCCCCAAGCTTCAATACTATGGAATCCAACTTGTTCAAAAATCTGCGCAGCCTCTACTAAATCTTCTGTGCGCATTCTTGTAGCTAGCAAAGATTGATGTCCATCTCTTAAGCTATTTTCAGTAATCTTAACCATATAAAAACTCCAAAAATTTTCATTTTAATGTCGCATTATAACAATAATCTCAATTAATTAAATACAACGCGTGGATTTTGCAATTTCTTTTTAAAAAACTGCTTCTTTTAGTATCACGCCATAGAAGCCTAGAAGCTTTTAAGCTATGAAAGTATCATTCTTTCTGTATTCCCTTGGCTTAGATAATAATTTACGCAAAATACAACCACAATGGAATACTAACAAAACTTACTAAAATTCCAAAAGTAACTGCATTTAAGGCAACTTTAGCATTGAAACCTGCCTTATAAATAATAGCCACTCCACTAACAAGCGGTGGCATTGCAACTTCTATTAACGCCATTTTCCAAGCGTTACTAAATTCTCCATAAAACACCCTCACAAACACAAATAAAACCAAAGGCGCTACAAACATTTTTGCCCCCAAAAGCAACACTGGATACTTCCACTCTAAAATTCCACGCAAATTTAATTGCACTCCAATAGCAAAGAGTGCCACAGGCGTGGCGGTTTGCGCAAGGGATTTTAACGGCGTAAATAAAACTTCTGGAATCTCAAAGGGAATAAGCCTAAAAAGCACACCACAAATAAGAGCTAAAAACAAAGGACTTCTAAACAATCGCTTAAAAACTTCTACAAAGGAAAATGCGGTTTTACCATTTAAACTTAGCAAAATCGGGGCTAAAAACGCAAAGGGAATTCCTGTTACAAATTGATCAAAAATAATCACTTGATTTGCTTGTGCTTCACCTAATGCACCTTGCACAAATGGGAAACCTAAATACAGTGTGTTTCCAAACGTTGCCATAAAACAAAGCGTAATTAACACACTCCGTTCAAGCCTAAAAATTCTCCCAAGAAACAAAACAAACAGCACGGAAAATAGGTTTGAAAACAGAGCAATCAAGCACACAAGCAAAAAATCCACACTCACACTAGCATGATATGTTCCATTAAAAATTTGTGCCGGAAGTGCAAAATTTACCAAAAACCCAAGCAAGATTCCGCTTTGTTTATTCCCCAAAAGGCGCAAAACATTTGCCATATAACCGATAAAAATAAAGACAAAAATACTATACATCGCCAAAAGCATTATAATTCCTTGTTAAATTTGGGATTTTACCACTTTTGCCAGCAAAACACAATGTAAAAGTTGGAATCTTTTTTATAAGTTTTTGTAGTTTTCTTTGTTAGAATCCAAAACATAATCTTTAAAATTTAGGATTAAAATGCAAAACCACACTAAAATTCGCGGATCTTATAAATTTAAACTCATTTTTATTCTAGCTCTTATGTCAAGCCTTGCGCCACTCTCCACAGATATGTATCTAGCCGCACTAAATCGCGTGCAAGAGAGCTTCCAAACCAACCCATTTTTTACACAACTCTCTCTTGCTAGTTTTTTTATCGCCTTTGCTTTTGGGCAGCTTCTTTATGGACCTTTGAGCGATACTTTTGGACGCAAGAAGCCAGCACTTATAGGAATGTTAATTTTCATCACTTCAAGCTTTGGTTGCGTAGTGATTGACAATATTTATAGCTTTATTATTTTGCGCTTTTTTGAAGCCCTAGGTGGCTGTGCTGGAGTGGTGATTGCAAGGGCTATTGTTAATGATTTGTTTGACTTTGAAGAAGCCGCTGGTGTGTATGCTTTAATGATGGTTTTTAGCTCCTTTGCACCGATGTTATCGCCAACACTTGGAGCATTTTTGATTCAATACTTCCCTTGGCAAAGCATTTTTGCCTTTTTGTTTTTGCTTGGAATCTTTTTGTTTTTAATGGTGCTTTTTGGGTTAAAAGAAAGCGCACCACATTTAAAAAAGCAAAAATTCTCTCACAAAGAAACGCTAAAAAACTATTATTTCGTCTTAAAAGATCGCGCATTTTTAGTCTATGTGCTATGCTCTGCTTTCACAATGGCAACAATCTTTGCTTATATTACAGGTTCAAACTTCGTTTTTGTCAATTTTTTTGGAATCTCTGAACAAAACTTCGCCTTTTTGTTTGGATTAAACGCACTAGGTTTTATGCTTTGTGCAAATCTCAACACAAGATCGCTAAAAAAACTTAGTGCAAAAAGAATTCTAGCTATTGCGCTTTTAGCGATGCTTCTAGCACATTTTATAATGCTTTTAAATGCGTATTTTAGCCCACAATTATGGCTCTTTGAGTTCTCGCTCTTTAGCATTCTTGCCACACTTGGTTTTATTATGCCAAACACCACTATTTTAGCAATGGCAAGGTTTAGAGATTGCTCTGGCACGGCTTCTGCTATTCTTGGCACAACGCAATTTGCCTTTGCTGGGCTTATAGCCTTTATTGTAGGTGCATTTGAAGCAAACACACCCATTTTTCTAAGTCTTATAATGTTTGTCTCTGTGCTTTTAGCAAATCTTATTTATTTTAGCGCAAGGCATAAAAATTCACACCATTAATACTTTTTTGCTTCACTTTGCCTATCTCTATAAGAGATTCCAATATCTTTTTAGATTCCATACTCCAAAGCATATTAATATCGCTCTCACTCATTGGGCGTAAAGCAAGTGTTTTTAAAATCTCATCTTGGCTTAATTGCAAGTTCTCTTGCATACTACCTTGCTTGCGTTTAGGCACAAAAGTTTGAATCTTATAGCGCAAAAACACTTGCCCAATGCGTTCTAACTCTTCTAAACTTAAGGATTCCACCTTGTAAGCTGGCGGGCGATCAATGGTGCTAATATCTAATCTCTTTAGCGGCATAGGGGCTAAAAACCGCGCCATTTCTTGTATTTCCTGCGGATTATCATTGACTCCCTTTACAAACAAAATCTCCGCATACAATTCCCCTTTAAAATCTGCGCTAAATTGATAAATCCCCTTTAAAATCTGCGCTAAATCCACACTTTTATACGCCCTATCAATTTTTTTAAACACCCTCTCACTCACCGCATCTAAAGAAAACTTCACCTTATCAAAAAGCAAACAAGCCCTAGCAACACACAAATCCCACAGCAACGCTCCATTTGTTAAAAGTAGCGTTTGCTTATCCCCTTTAATATCTTCTAAGCGCAACATTAACTCATACAAATGCGGATAAAGTGTAGGTTCTCCATTTGCAGTAATTGTTAGAGATTCCACATTAGGAAACTTCTCCAAGCCCTGCTTTATAGCTTCTAAAATCTCATCTACACTTAAGACTTCCCGCATACTCTCTTGCGCTTTTTTACCTTCTAATTCACAATACAAACAATCATAATTGCACTGTTTTAACTTTGGCGATAAATCCACACCCAAAGACTCTCCAAAACGCCTTGATTGCACAGGTCCAAAAATAATATCCATAAAATCCCTTTTTAGATTCTGTATTTTAAATCCAATAATTCTACACTATTTTACGAAACTTTTGCGATTCTAATTTGACTGAAGCTAAAATTTATATTCTTTTCTATATACTCACAACTTAAACCAAATTCTAAGGAGAAATTATGGCTGTTAAAATTACTGATATTTGCATTGCCTGTGGTGCTTGCATTGATGAATGCCCAGTAGAAGCAATTGTTGATGAAGATGATAACCCAAATGATGATGGATGCTACTTTGTTTATAATAACAAATGCGTAGAATGTGTAGGACATAACGATGAGCCAGCTTGTGCAACTGCTTGCCCAACTGAAGGCTGTATTGTTTGGGATGCTGTTGCAGAATCACCATCTCACAGAGAAGATATTGGCGATGATAAAAGAAGTGCACACACGCCAGTTGTTGAATAATTTTTAAGCCCTTGTGGGCTTTTGGATTCCAACTTCATGGAATCCTTTTCTTTCTATTTTTCAAACTCCACAAGTGTTTTAGCAAAGTTTAATAAATTTTCTTTCCAAGGCGTTTGCAAAGGTGAAAAATACCCCAACTTCGCTCCACTCTCTTTTGCGATGAATTCCGCTGCTTTTGTGGAAAATTCAGGTTGTGCAAAAATCATTTTTAAATTCTCTCTCTTGATAGTTTCAATGACAGCAATCATTTCTTGCATTTTTGGGCTTTTGCCCTCCACTTCAATAGAAATTTCATCCAAATGATAATCCCTTGCAAAATATCCAAGCATCGGATGAAACACGACAAATTTTTGATGATCTGGCAAATCCTTCAAAATCACCTTTAATTCTTTGTCTAATGCATCAATTTCTGCCATTAATCCCTTGTAATTTTGAGAAAAATCCTTCTTGGAATCTAGCTTTTTTAAACTCTCAAAAATGCCTTTGGCAATAATTTTTGCATTACTTGGGGATAGCCAAATGTGTGTATCTCCACTATGATGGTGTCCCTCATGATGATGTGTGTTTGAAAAATTAATCCGTGAAACCTCAACTCCCACATCAAAAACTTGCATGGACTGATTCTGTCCTTTAAAGCGTGGAAGCCAAGATTCCTCAAACTCAATTCCAATTGCAAAATAAGCCACCGCTTCATTAACCTTTCTAATCTCTGAAATCTTTGGTTCAAAATCATGAGGATTTACGCCTGGGGTTACAAGTGATACCACTTCATAGGAGTCCCCAGCAATTTTTTCTACAAATTCCTTTTGCATAGGAATACTTACCGCTATCACTTCACGCGCCAAAGCAAAATTTAACAGCAAACACACAAACATTAGAATCTTTTGCATTTTTTATCCTTTTAATGCGTATTAAAACTTTTTTGGGATAGTATTTTACACTATTTTTAAGCGTTCATAGCTCAATTGGATAGAGCATCAGACTTCGGATCTGAGGGTTGGGGGTTCGACTCCCTCTGAGCGTACCAAACTTTTTTAATCTTATTTTACAGATAAAATACGCAAAAATTAACAATAAAGCCGACCACTAAGCAAAATATTTTTAGACATTGTCGCTTTAGAAAATACTAATCTTCTTCCCTTATGCGCAAAAACACAGGAAAGCGTGGAAGTCCATTTTTGGTAAAACCTTGATATTTATAAGTGATTGTTGTGCCGATTTGTGGTGGATTTTCACGCTCTTTTTCACTAAATCCAGAACCTATTTTAAAGCGTTTTTGGATTCCATTAATCATTGCTTCACAAATCACAGCCCCTAATTTACCGATATTTTTGCCCTTTCCCTGTGTATATCCTTTAACAATACATTCTGCATCTAAAAATGGCTTTAGCTTGTAGCCTACATTTGAAAATACATTATTTCGAATAATCACACCTTCACCGCCTTTTTCTAAAATATTTCGATAAAACTCGTCTAAATGTAATTGACTTTTAATAGGAATTTGTGGAATTATTTTTATAAATTTATTAGGATTTTTATCTAAATATTTTTGCAATATTTTCAAACGCTCTTGCAAGGTGCAATGTTCACATACTCCACGCACATCAAAAACTTGTAAGGTAATTTTCTCCCATCGCTCTTTATCTGCGCTTTTAATTACGCTTAAAGTCTTTTCAAATGCGTTTCTCTCAAGCCATAATTCTCCATCTAAAATAAAAGGTGGAAAATTCTCTAACCAAAATTTAGGTGGCTGCATAGGATTACCATTACGCGTTTTTAGGGATTCTCCATTCCAAATTCCACGCACACCATCAAGTTTTTCGCTCATTACAAAGGCTTGAAGTTCTGCATTGCTTAAATGGGTTTCATAGAGTTGAAATCGCGGAATCTCTCCGAGGGAAAAACTCCAAAAGAGATTCCAAATGAAAAGAAGTTTAAAAAAGATTTTCAGACTATAAACCTTGCTCAATTATCGCATTTGCAACTTTTCTAAATGCTGCAATATTTGCACCAAGCACCAAGTTTGTAGGCTCTCCAAACTCTTTTGCCGTTTCATTTGCGCTTGCATAAATGTTTTTCATAATTCTATGCAATTTTCCATCCACTTCTTCAAATGTCCAAGAAGTCATAGAAGCATTTTGACTCATCTCAAGCCCACTTGTTGCAACACCACCAGCATTTGCAGCTTTGCCTGGACCATAGCAGATTTTAGCATCCAAAAATTTATGCACAGCTTCAATAGTTGAAGGCATATTTGCCCCTTCACTTACACACTTACAACCATTTTTCAAGAGATTTTCCGCATCTTTTGCATTTAATTCATTCTGTGTTGCGCTTGGAAATGCCGCAAATGCTGGGATTGCCCATAGTGGATTATGATCGCTTGGATAATCTTTTACGCTTGTCCATTTTGCACTACTTCTTTCTTTAGCATAAGACTCCAAACTCTCGCGTCTGACTTCTTTAATCTCTTTTAAAAGAGCTAAATCAATCCCTGCTTCATCATAAATCATTCCTCTTGAATCACTAATTGTTACGGGCTTGGCGCCAAGCTGCTGTAGCTTCTCTACCGTATAAATTGCAACATTTCCACTACCAGATACCAAACATACTTTACCTTCTAGCAGACCAAAATTACTATGCTCCAACATCTCTTGCGCAAAATAAACACTTCCATAACCTGTAGCTTCTGTTCTTACTAAACTTCCGCCCCACAACAAAGACTTGCCTGTCAAAACTCCATCATAACGATTTGTTAGCTTTTTATATTGCCCAAAAAGATAGCCAATCTCACGCCCACCAACACCAATATCACCGGCAGGAACATCTGTGTGTGCTCCAATATGACGATATAACTCATTCATAAAGGCTTGACAAAAACGCATAATTTCTCTATCGCTTTTTCCTTTTGGATCAAAATCACTTCCACCTTTACCACCGCCCATTGAAAGCCCCGTTAAAGCATTTTTAAAGATTTGCTCAAATCCCAAAAACTTAATAATTCCTTCTGTTACGCTAGGATGGAATCGCAAACCACCTTTATAAGGACCTAAAAGTGAGCTAAACTCAATACGATAACCGCGATTAACTTGGATTTCTCCATTATCATCTTCCCAAGTTACACGGAAGTTAATTTGACGCTCTGGAATTACAATTCTTTCTAAAATTTTATTTTTTTGAAACTTAGAATCTTTTTGTAATGCTGGCTCAATAGATTCCAACACTTCTTTAACGGCTTGATGAAACTCTGTTTGCTCAGGATAAAGTTTTTGAACTTTTTGGATAACTGCTTGCGCGTAAGACATTTTTATTCCTTTAATATAAATTGCATCAAAATGATTTTCACCAAATTATTTTTTGCGCGGAGATTATAATAAAATTAATTTTAAATTAAACTTATAATTTAATATTTTTTGTTAATTTTAGAATTATATCTAAAACTTGTTACTTTATAATGCTGTAGCATGCATAATGCATATTTTTTGGATTTTAAATATGCTTTTAAATTCTAACAAATACTTAACGCGTAAAAAATTTGCACTTTTAGTTTAGTTTTTAAAAAATTTGCCGATATAGTGAGTGCTAAACAAAAAATAAAAGGAGAAATGATGCAAGCAGGCATTAATTTCTCTTCTTTTAAGGCTTTTGACTTTTCACACACTTCAGCCACCACGCATTTAAGTGTAAATCAAAAAAGTCCTAAAGAAGAGATCACAAATAAAGAAGCAAATAGCGTTCCACAATCCAGTATCAACAAAGATGCTAACGGACAAACTTCAGAAGTTCTATCTAGCAACTCTCTAAGTAATGGACAACTTAACGACTTTCAAAAAGTTATTGTAGATAAGGCACTAGAAAAGCTCTCACAAATTAAAGATGAAATGTTAAAAATGTGGGAAGAAGTTTTTGGTATTAAACCAAACAATTCATCTAGCAACTCACAAAATGTTAATTTAAGCTTAGATTCCTTACTTAATACAAGCTTAGGACAAAAAATTTTAGGCAATGGAATTAGTATTTCACAAGGCTTTTCACAATCTTTGCAAGTCTCCATTCAAGGCACAATTGTTGCAAGTGATGGCACAAAAAAACAACTTGATATTAGTATTGGCATCTCGCAAAGCTTTATGCAAAATCTTCAAATTAGTGGGATTGGGAACAATACACAAGGTAACGCGCAAACGCCCAATCAAAATGTGATTGACCCGCTTGTGATTGATTATGAAGGCAATGGAACAGAGTTAAGCGATACTAAAATGCAATTTGATTTAGATAGCGATGGAACACCCGATCAAATTGCAACACTCAAAAAAGGATCTGGATTCTTAGCACTTGACAAAAATAATGATGGTAAAATCAATGATGGCAGTGAGCTTTTTGGAACAAAAAGTGGAGATGGTTTTAAAGATTTAAGCGTTTATGACTCCAACAAAGATGGTAAAATTGATAAAGAAGACCCTATTTATGATAAATTAAGGATTTGGGCTCCAGATGGCAACGGTGAAGGTAAACTTGTAGGGCTTGGGGAAAAGGGCATAGGAGTAATCTATCTTAACCCAAAAGAAAGTGAAGAGTTAATGCGTGGAGAAAACGGTGATCTCTTAGGAATCAAACGCAAAAGCGCAGACTTTCTCTTTGAAAATGGCAAGGACGGAAAAATACATCACATTGACTTAGTTTCTGAAAAAATCAAAAATGAGGCTTTGCAAAATCAAGCACAAAATGATGTCTTGCAAGGTGGGCTTGCACAAATTCTTGCTGGAAAAGTCTATGGAAACAGCCTTTCGAATATACAGATAATCTCCACACAAGGAAGCCTTAGCGCGGGCAATCCAAACATTGGAATTCAAAATACTTTAGGAAATCTTGGAAATGGAATCTTAAGTGAAATCCTAGAAAAGAGCCACATTAGTTTTACTCAAATTTCTAGGCTTGAAGTCAATATCTCTGTAAGTATGAGCTCATTACAAAATGGTCAAAATGGCGTAAGTTTTGAATTATCACAAATGTGGGCAAAACTTGAAAGCAGTTTTGGAAAACTCCAAATTAGCGGAAACCAAACAGAAAACAATCAGTCTAAAGTAAATAATACAGATAAAAATGGTTCTAACTTAATAACAGGAAATCTTGTAGAATCCTTACTAGAACATTTTGAAACAAGCTATAAAGAAATTAATCGCTTGCTCTTTGATCCAAGTAAATTCAAAGAAAGCACTGAAACTTTTAAAGATAATATTCTAAGCTCACTGCCACTTACAAAACTCTTGGGAGCATAAGCATTACTCTATGGAATCCAAATTTAATTTTGGATTCCAAATTTTAAATAAAATTCTAAAGATCACTTACAACTAAAGATCGCATTACCCCATAAGGTTTTTTGCTCCTTTTTTGCACTTGGCAATACAATGTCTTCTAATGCATTCTTGGAACTTTGCATTAAGCGAGATTCCGCTTTAAAAGTTATCTGATCAATATCTCCAATATCACCTAATGTAATCTCTTTAATAGAGCATTTCTTTTTGGTGAGTTTTCCATATTCTTTTGCTTTTTCTAAAGCAAGCTTTAAAAGCTCTACATTTAGCAAAGCATCGCTTTCTTGAAATTCCGCTTTATTTACACCTAAATCAACTCTAGGGACAGCAAACATCAAGAAAGGATTTTTAGAAACTTCACTCTCAATTTTTTCCAAAATAGTGTTATACTCTTGCTTTTGAGATTCCACAAATTCACAATACAAAATAAAATTTGTTTCAAATCCTTCTTGTATTTTTTTCCCATCCTTATAATAGTAAGAAGGACTTATTGCAAAACCTCCTCCCTTGCAAATACTATCACTCCCTAAAAAATCATTAATTCTATTAAAAGTCTTAATGATCGCATTTTTATTTTCAAGACTCAATGATTTTAACTTTTGAAGCTCTTTAGAACCAGAAACTACAAGATTACTAGAATATTGTTTGGGTTTAATATCTACAACGACACTTAATCGTTGCTTAATTAAAGTTTCAGCACTAGCTGAAACAGACACGACCACACATAAAAGCAAAAAATAAAAAAAACGCATCACAAACCCTTTAAAATTAAGATTAATATCACAATTTCAAAAGGCTCAGAGAGATTCTCTCAAAGAATCTCAAAGCCAAAATTATAACGCTTTTTTAGCGTTTTCAACGATTTTTGCAAACGCAACCGGTTCATGCATCGCAATATCTGCCAAAATTTTTCTATCAAGTGTAATACCCGCTTTTTTAAGTCCAAACATAAATCTAGAATAACTAATTGCATTGATTCTGCAAGCTGCATTAATTCTTACAATCCAAAGTTTTCTAAAATCTCTTTTCTTTTGTTTTCTATCACGAAACGCATAACATAGACTTCTTTCTAATTGCTCTTTTGCTTTTCTAAAATGTTTATGCCTTGCACTATAAAAACCGCGCGCTAATTTTAAAACTTTTTTATGGCGTCTTCTTCGCACTACACCCGTTTTTACTCTTGCCATTTTTTATCCTTTACCATATTGTGGTGTGGTATTTCTACCAAACTTACCCTAAATTTAGGGGAATGACATACTTAAATGTATGAAACTTCTAGCCTATGCCATACAAAGCATTTTTTTAACAGACTCAATATTAGCATCATGCACATATTTTGGCGCATTAAGATTTGCAATTTTTCTAGGACGTTTTTTTGTCAAAATATGACTCTTAAACGCAGAACCACGCTTTACAAGATTCTTTTTTAGCTTAAATCTTTTTGCTGCACCACGATTTGTTTTCATCTTTGGCATCGTTATTCTCCTTTCATAAGATAAATGTACCTAAATGTATCTAATTAATCAGCCATTATATACTTGCAAGACTTCAAAAAAGTTTTAATGTATTTTTCTACTACACTAAAGCAATTTGAAGTAATTTAATTGAAGCGACTAAAATTTGAAGCGACTAAAATTCACTCTTACATCATCAACCTTTTTGCTTTTTTTGCACTTATCATCACAATTTAAGGTGATTATATAAATATCTTTAGGATCTTTTTTATTAACTGCAAAAACCAAAAGTCCATTATTTTTTCCTATCTCTTCTCTATACTCTTTCTTCTCTGCTTCTTTTTCTTTTATAATATTATATTCAAATCTACTATCATCATGATAGAAATTATATTCAGAAGTTTTTAGTGATAAATAAAAATCATGAAGGTATTCGCTTTTTGATAATTTTTCCATATACAAATCATATATCTCTTGATCTATTGTTGGATTCTTATTTTCTAACTTCACCAATCCATCACCGCCACAACCAACCAATAATCCTGCTAGTATTACAGCAACACTTAATTTTTTCATTTTGTCTCCTCAAAAATTAGTAAATTATTTCTTAGGCGTTACAAGCATATTTACATAACGCCCTTCAACTTTAAAGTCTCTTTCAATATTTGCCACATCTTCTAACATTGCAGCAACTTTATTAAGAACTTCAAAGCCACCTTGTGGCTCACTAACCTCTCGCCCGCGCAAAAACACGCGGAATCGCACATGCTTATTTTCTTCTAAAAACTCTTTGGCATGCTTAACCTTGTAATTTATATCATTACTTGCAATTTTGACAGAAAGCTTAATCTCTTTAATCTCAATTTGCTTTTGCTTCTTTTTTGCTTCTTTTTGCTTCTTTTCTTGTTGATAACGGAATTTTCCATAATCCATAATCTTACACACGGGAGGCTTTGCATCAGGCGCAATCAACACCAAGTCAAGCCCCCTACTATCTGCAATACTCAAGGCTTCATCAGAGCTAATCACTCCATATTGCTCACCATCATCACCTATACAACGCACTTGCGGAAAATCAATATCCTCATTTAGGATTACATTATCATTTTTACTCAAAAGCTAACCTCACGCATTTTCTCCTTAGTTAATGTTATAAAAGATTCAAAACTCATATTTGATTGCTCTTTTAAGCGACGATCACGCACAGCAACCAATCTCTCCTCCTTCTCTTTTGCCCCTAAAACCGCAATCATTGGCACTCTTTGTTTTTCAGCATTGCGGATACGCTTGTTTAGCGTTTCATTTTTATTTTCAATTTCAGCATAAACGCCAACTTTCAATAACGCATTGTGTAATTCCTTTGCATAGTTATATTGCGCTTCACTAATAGGAATAATAATCACCTGTGTTGGAGCAACAAAGAATGGAAACTCTCCACCAAAATGCTCTGTTAAAATTGCCACAAAGCGCTCAAAGCTCCCTAAAATTGCGCGATGTATCATTACAGGCTGTTGCGTGCTATTATTCTCATCTGTGTAAGTTAATGCAAAGCGTTCTGGCAAATTCATATCAATTTGCACTGTTCCACACTGCCATTTTCTGCCAATAGCATCAGTGATTTTAATATCAATCTTAGGACCATAAAAAGCCCCACCGCCTTCATCAATCTTATAAGCAATACCACATCGCTCCAAAGCGCCTTTTAAAGCTTGTGTAGCCTCTTCCCAAACTTCTTCGCTACCAATAGACTTTTCAGGCTTTGTAGAAATCTCCATTTCATAGCTAAAACCAAAAGCGTTCATAATCTTTTGCGTAAAATCAATTATACTCTCTACTTCGCTTGCGATTTGACTAGGACGGCAAAAAATATGCGCATCATCTTGTGTAAATTCTCTAACACGCAATAATCCGTGCAACACCCCACTTTTTTCGTGGCGATGCACCACCCCATATTCATAAAATCTTAAAGGCAATTCACGATAACTATGCAAAGAATTCTGATACACTTTAATGTGTCCCACGCAATTCATCGGCTTAATTCCATATTCTACTTCATCAATGGTTGTAAAATACATATTTTCGCCATAGTTTGCATAATGTCCGCTTGTTTTCCACACTGCACTTTTTAAAATCTCAGGACCGCGCACAGGCTCATATCCGCGTTCAATCAAAGCCTGCGTTAAAAGATTTTCAAGGTTGCGCCTAAGCCTAGCCCCCTTAGGCAACCAAATAGGCAATCCAGCACCCACTTCTTCATCAAAGGTAAAAAGTTCCATTTCCACGCCAACTTTTCTATGATCACGCTTCTTTGCTTCTTCTAATTGATGCAAATATTGAGTTAAGCTTTCCTTATCTGCAAAAGCGATTCCATAAATTCTAGTTAGCATTTCCGCTTTTTCATCGCCGCCCAAATACGCGCCCGCAACTTTTGTAAGCTTAAAAGCATTTAATAGCTTCAATGTTGGCAAATGCGGACCACGACAAAGATCTTCAAACTCCCCTTGCGCATAAATGCTTAATCTCCCATCGCCTAATGGAATCCTACTGATAACTGCTTGTTTTAAATCGTCATTTTGAAATTTTTGTATTGCTTCTTCACGCGTTAGGTAATATTTGGTGATTTTTTCGCCTTTTTTGGCGATTTCCTTCATCTTTGCTTCAATCTTACTTAAATCTTCTTCACTAATTTTATGATTTACGCGAAAGTCATAATAAAATCCTTCTTCCACCACAGGCCCTACAAAAAACTGTGCTTCAGGATAAAGCGCCTTAAGAGCCTCTGCCATTAAATGCGCACAGGTATGGCGCATAATAGATAAAGCATCTTCGGAATTATCAAAATAAATAGGCTCACCACTTATGCCTAGCTCTTCAGCACTTTGTGTATCATAAATCGCGCTATTTGCTTTAATACCAATAATTTGCGACATAAAACTTGCCCTTAAATTTAAAAAATAAGTCCTGATTATACCAAAAAATTAAAAAATTCACTCTTAATTTACAAAGAATTACCTTGAATTTAAGGTAATTTTGGTGATGGCAAATCTGCTTTGCGTGCTGCTAAAACAATTAAAAGAATCGTAATCGCGATAAAATAATACAAAAACACAGGGATAGGTAAAGGATCTCCAGCGGCATAAGAATGCAAACCAGAAAGATAAAAATTTACCCCAAAATAAGTCATTAAAATAGAATAAAACGCCACTACACTAAGAGCTGCAAACACATAAGGATTATTACCTTTAGGAATAAATCTAGCGTGTAAGACAATCACATATACCACAATAGAGATTAACGCCCAAGTTTCCTTTGGGTCCCAGCCCCAATATCTTCCCCAAGATTCATTTGCCCACACACCTCCTAAGAAGTTACCAACAGTTAGCATTGCAAGCCCTAGAATCATCGCCATTTCGTTAATGGTATGCAAAGTTAAAATAGTGCGATCTAGCTCAAGGTATTTTGGCTTTCTTAGAATAAAAAGTGCTAGCGTTAAAGCCCCAAGCATAAAGCAAAGCCCTAAAAATCCATAGCTTGCTGTGATAATTGAAACATGGATATTTAGCCAATAAGATTTAAGCACAGGCACTAGATTTCCAATTTGTGGATCCATAAAACCTAAATGTGCCACAAAGAGTGAAATCCCCGCCAAAAAACTTGCCATGCTTTGTGCTAAATAACTCCTTCTAAAAAAAACCACACCAGAGATTCCAGCTGCCCAAGCAATATAAATCATTGACTCATACGCATTACTCCAAGGCGCGTGCCCGCCTACATACCAACGCAATCCAAGTGCAATTGTGTGCGTCAAAACCAAAAGCGCAATAATCCAATGCACAATGCGACTTGCTAAAACCTCAGCACTTTTATGGCGAAAAATCTGCACCAAAACAATCCCAAAAAGCAAAATCCCAAAGCAAATATAAAGCGGTGTTAAATTATCAAACAAATTGTAATGATTTAAAAAAATCTCTAAATCAACTTGCAATTTAGGCGGAATCAAATCCGCTCCAAACTTATTTTGGATTCCGCCTAATGCTTCTACCACAAAATCAGCATTCTCCCAATCATTTTCAACAAGCCCATAATGAAAGCTATTAAAATACGCACCAAAGAGCTTTTGAAGTTGCTCGGCATTTTCCTTGTCAAAACTTGCGATAGCTTCACTTGGTGTAAACCATTTGTCGCTTGCTTTATTAAAATCCGGAAGAATCTTAAGACTTTGCGCCGTGTAAATCAAATAAGCCACATTCACGCGTTCATCAAGACTCATCACATCTTTGTCAAACTTATCACGCATTGCTGGCTTTTTGCGATTTGCCTCTTCCAAATAATTAATTAGCTTGTAAGTATCATTAATAAACAAATCTTCAAAGGCTACATAATCTGTCTTTTTATCCACACCGATAATCTCTTTTAGCTTTGGCGTAGAAACAGCAAGCATTTTAACCTTTCTAAACTCATTAGGATAAACCATCATTCCCAAAAACAACTGCATATTATTAAGCCCTAAAAAGCCATTCTGCTTTGTCATTTTAAGAACATATTCCATCGCCAAAGTATCCATAGGCTTCATTCTACCGCCAAAATCTTGCACAATCAAACGCCCAAATTTTTCACTATGTGCGCCACTTTTTTCTTTAAGATTTTTAATTAAATCCAAAATACTCTCTGTGGTAATAGGCAACTCTTCAAATATTTCATTATCATGTAAATCACTAGAATGTGCCTTATCGTTTTTAGACTCCATATTTTTTGGGACTTCTAGCTCATTTTGTGCCTGTTGTGCCATTTGTGGAGTTGCGTGCAATGGGATTGCACTTAAGATTCCAAAACAAAAAACAAAAGCAAGCACAAGATTTTGCGCCTTTAAATACTGCCCTAAACGATAAAATCTCCCATTTCTAGCAAACATTGCCCACAGCAAACCAAGTGTAAGCATTGTATAGCCAATGTAGGTTGGAATCTTTCCGGGATCTTTATTAACCGATAAAATCGTTCCTTGCTCATCTAAATCATAAGAAGATTGAAAAAAGCGGAATCCTCCATAATCAAGAACATTATTCATATAAATTCTATGGGATTCTTCTATGCCATTTAATGGATCAAGTATCACAACTTCTGAAGCATACGAAGATGGACTCATAGAACCCGCATAGCGCTCTAGCTCAAAATCCTTTAAAGCAATTGCAAAGGGCAAAACAACAGAGCGACTCCCCCAATCTAATGCAAATCTCTTACCCCCAAGCACAAAAGGCATAATTTGATCCATACCTTTAGCAATCTCTAGCTCTTTACTTTCACCATTAAAGCTAACTTTTACCTTGAGTTTATCTGTATCCATCTTGTCTTTTGCTGGAATAAAGCCCACATATTGCACTTCTAAATTTTGATTTTCAAAAGGAAAGATGTGCAAAAACGGCTTTTGCACCAAAGGTGTGATTGTTGTTGGAAAAAATGCACGATAAAGCTTGTTCTCTTGTTTTACTAAAATCGTTACAAACTCTTCTTGAGATTCTATGATATTACTCTGCTCCCCTTCTCTTATGTGCATCGTTCCTTCAAAGCCATAATACCGCGTGATTGCCGCCCCTATAAAAATCACAACCAAAGAGAAATGAAACAAAAAAGAAGCATACTTTTTGCGTTGCAATGCTCTTGAAAGAAATAAAACACCAATAAGATTTAGCACAAGCAATAAGTGCAATAAATCAAACCATTGTGTATTATAGATTAAAGCTCTAGCGCTTGGTGTGCCATAATCATTTTCTACAAAGGTAGCAACTCCACAGGCGCTTCCATAAGCAATAAGCAAAACAATCGTTACCCAAAAATTACAAAATCCCTCAATCACACTTTTTATAAATTTTTGTGCTATATCCATTCATTCCTCTAAAAATTAAAATTAACCCAGCATTCTACCCAAACCGCACTTTATTTTAATTAACAAAAGGCAAATAAAGACTAGCATAATTTGGTATAATCACACAAAAACTCCAGGAAAACTATGGAATCTAAAATCAAAAAACCCACATTAAACTTCCCGCTTTTACAAAAAATTTTTGTTGCTGCAAATATTAGACGCTGGAATGATCAAGCCACACCAGTAGAGTTTATAGAACTTGATAAACAAGCGCACAAAATTGTCATTGCTTATCTTTTGGCGCATTATGAAATGCTAGAAAACCACAGAGAAATTGACTTTGAACGCTTGATTTTACAATTTTGCTATGAATTTTTAGAGCGCATAATTTTAACCGATATTAAGCCCCCAGTTTTTCACAAACTTGTAGAAAAACACAATAAAGCCTTAGTAGATTTTGTTTGTGAACAACTAGAAGAAGATTTGCAAGGATTTGGTTTTTTAGAATCAATGCGAAGCTATCTTTATGGTGAAGTGAATAATATAGAAAAACAGATTTTAAAGGCATCTCATTATTATGCTTCCAAATGGGAATTTGACATTATTTATCACTTTAATCCCTATCTTTATGATGTGCAAAGTATCAAGAATATTATCGATAAGCAAGTGCAAGAACATTATCATTTAGCTGGAATCAAACACATTGTGCTGTACAAAGACGCACGCGAACTTATCAATATGTTCGGGCAACTTCGTTTTCAAAAGCGTTGGAGTCAAACACCGCGTGTGCCTTGCACTTCTGTGCTTGGACATACTTTAATTGTTGCGCTTTGTGCTTATTTATTAGGTTATGATTTGAAATTTTCAAAAACAATGCAGATTCAACATTTTTTTTGTGGGATATTCCACGATTTGCCTGAAATTCTAACACGCGATATTATCTCACCAATTAAGAAAAACATTGAAGGACTTGATGCTTTTATCAAGGAGATTGAAGAAGAGGCAGTCAAGGAAAAAATCTTAAATATCGTGCCAGAAAGTATTGCTAAAGAGATTGTGTATTACACACAAAATGAGTTTAAAAACCGCTACAAAAGAAATAACAACATTGTGTATAGCAGACATTTAGGCGAAGAGTTTTTACAAGAAATTGCCACACTAAACCCAAAAGCCCCTGTATTTGGAGAATTTTTAAAGTATTGCGACCACTTAAGCGCGTTTTTAGAAGCAAAAATCTCCATTTATCACGGAATCAAAAGCAGAGATTTAGTAGAAGGAGCTAAAAATTTGGAGTATTCCTATAATGCAAAAACTCTAAATGGAATCGATTTAGGTTATCTTTTTAGGGAATTTAGGGAATAAAATGCTACTCACAAGCTTGTATATTATTGGAATCACAGCAGAAGGAATGACAGGTGCACTTGCAGCAGGCAGGCATAATATGGACTGGTTTGGCGTGGTATTTATCGCGTGTGTAACGGCAATTGGAGGAGGTTCTATCCGTGATGTTCTCTTTGGGCATTATCCACTCACTTGGGTGGCACACCCAGAATATCTAGTTATTATCTGTATTGCAGCTCTTCTAACAACAAGAATTCCATATTTTGTGGCACGCTTTGAGCGCACTTTTTTAGTACTTGATGCACTTGGGCTTGCTGTTTTTAGTGTAATTGGAGCACGCATTGGGCTAGACTTGCATCCTAGTGGCTCAATGGCAGTTGCCGGCGCAATTATTACAGGAGTATTTGGAGGGATTTTAAGGGATATATTTTGCGCTAGGATTCCACTTGTGTTCCAAAAAGAGCTTTATGCAAGTATTTCTTTATTAATAGGAAGCTTATATGTAGCTTGCAATTATGCAAGCAAACACTATTTTCCCTTGGATGAAAACACAATCATTATTGCGTGCTTAACCATAGGTTTTATCATTCGTCTAGTAGCAATCCGCTATCACTTAGGATTGCCCACTTTTAAGTTTAATCCCAAAAACTAAACTTACTTCACAGCTCCACTTCTATGCGCTGGATGCTGATATTCTTGCTTTTCACAGCCGCCCAAACTAAATACTGCTACAAAAATCCCTACTGCCAATAAAAACTTTTTCATTTCTATTCCTTTTCTTAAATCTTAGATTATACACATTCTTTTAAAATTTTTCTAGTTTGCCCACGAAAGAATTGTCTCTTTTTGACTTAAAAAATTTTCAAATCGATGCGAACCACCTTCTTGTATAATACATTTACAATCCAAAAAACGCTCCTTTGCAATTCTATAATCAAGCACCTTATCACCTTTTTGCAAAAGCACACAATAAAGCTCACTTTGAAGAGACTTGACATAATATTGCTTTAAACTCTCCACCAAAGACAAATCCCAAAAAAATAACTCACTGCTATAAGACACAAAGACTCTTCCAATAGCTGGTAGTAAAGTTTCATAGGCATTAACCACAGGATTGACAAGAACGGCTTTAATTGCATATTTGTCCGCCAAATAGGTTGCATAATACCCACCAAGCGAGCTACCAACAAGACAAAGATTCTGCGTGCCATATTTTTGAATAATAGATTCTACATACGCAATTGCTAAACTTGGAACATAAGAGAGATTTGGAGTTAAAGAATTTGGAGCAAAGGAAGCAAGCTCCCTGCCCTTATAGCAAAGACCAACACTGCGGAACCCATGAAGATAAAGCAGTGTTTTTGACATTACTTTACCGCATTTAATGCTGTATCATAATTTGGTTCAGTTGTAATTTCATCAACAATTTCTTTATGCACGATTTCACCATTTGGATTAACAACAAATACAGCACGCGTTAAAAGTCCAGCAAGCGGGGAATCTTCCAAAAGAACACCATAAGCATTTCCAAAATCTTTATTTTTAAAATCACTTAGAGCTGTAACATTTGCAATTCCTTCTGTTGAGCAAAATCTTCCTTGCGCAAAAGGTAAATCAAGCGATACAACAAAAACTTCCGTATTAGGAAGTGATGCCGCTTTTTCATTAAATTTGCGTGTTTGTGTCGCACAAACCCCAGTATCAAGAGACGGAACAACATTGATAATTTGGAACTTCCCACTTGCTCCACCTACTTTTTTTTCACTTAAATCACCTGCCACTAAACTAACCTCTGGTGCTTTATCGCCTACATTTACTGACTTTCCAGTTAGAGTTACTACATTCCCTTTAAAAGTTGCCATATTATTTTCCTTTAATAACTAAATTTTTAGGCTTCAATTATTAAATATCAAAACTAAAATTAACATTAAAAGGTATCAATTCTAGGACGCGTCTGCAAAGAATCAATTACACTAAATTCTTCGCGTTTATAAGATTCCACAGCCACGCGCCCAATCATTGCGGCATTATCCGAACAAAATTCCAAAGGTGCCAATAATAATTTTACATCATAAAAGTTACACATCTCTAAAATATTCTCTCTTAATGCCAAATTTGCACTTGCTCCCCCAACCACGCCAAAATACTTCCAACCCTTAGTATTTCTTGCATTTTCTTCAAAAAAAATCTTACATTTTTGCATTAAATGTGCAATAGCACATTTTTGAAAACTTGCACATAAATCTGCTTGAAAACTTTTATTCAAAGAATTTTCCACCTTTTCAATCTCTAAACGCACAGCATTTTTAAGCCCAGAAAAACTAAAGGCAAGCTGCCTTTTAGAACGCAAAGGAATAGGCAATTCAAATCTAGCAGTCCCTTTTTTTGCAAAAGATTCCACAATTGGACCGCCCGGATAGCCTAAAGATAACATTTTTGCCACCTTGTCAAAACTCTCCCCAAAACTATCATCTAAACTCTGCGCTTTAATATTAATTTTCTCAAAACTCTCCGCTTCTAAAAGCATTGTATGTCCGCCAGAAACAAGTAAAACACCCAAAGGAAATACCGCCTCTTTTTGCAAAAACAAAGAATATAAATGCCCTTTTAAGTGATTCACAGCAATTAAAGGCAAATTCAGAGCATAGCTTAGCGTTTTTGCCACCATTACGCCCTCTAAGAGTGTTACATTTAAGCCCGGTTCATTTGTTACAGCAACAGCTTTAAGGCTTTTAAAATAAGGTTTTGTTTTTTCTAAAATAAGAGGTAAAGATTCCGCGTGCAAACGACTTGCAAGCTCAGGGACAACGCCACCAAAAGCACTATGTTCTGTTTCTTGTGAAATTTTTTGATGAAAGATTAACTCATAAGTATCAATCGTAGTTAGAGCGATAGAACTATCATCACAACTACTTTCAATACTTAAGATAAGATCTTGCAAAGCCACCCTTATGCGTTTGTATCTAAGACATTTACGCCCAAACTTGCTAACTTTTTATCTACTTTTTCTAAAGCTTTTTCTAAAGTTTTCTGGCTAATTTCAGGAAGCTCGCCACCCCAAGATTTTTCCGCTTGTTTATAGCCCTGCAAGATTCCTTCGCGCCCAGCTTTTAGCTTCTCTACATCATCGCCTGCACCCGCTAACACAAAATCTGCAATTCTTTCAGAAGTTTTTGGAATCCCAAAGAAACCATCATCACTTATTAGAGCTTTTGCCTCATCTTGCGTTAATTCATTCAAAGGTTTTCCATTATATCCGATAGAATTTAAATCTAGCCCATTAATGATACTATTTAAACGATCAGGATTACTTAGTGCATTTCCGATTCCACCTATCACACTACTTTGTCCACCAAAGTTTGTAGAAACAGAAATATTAATGCTCATTTGAAATTCCACAACATAACTTGTCATTAAAGACTTTGCATCAATTTTTCCAGCTGCTTCTTTAATATTCTGCTCACGCTCTTGCTCGCTTGTTGTGTCCTTTTTTAAAGGATTTGAAGACATCGCACTTTGCAAATCTTGCATATTACTCATTGTGCTTTTTAAAGAATCCATTGCCATATTACTATCCTTTGTAAAAATTTATGTAATAATATCGTCAATTTTTTAAAAAAGAGTAGAAATAATGAAAAAATTTTACGCAGAATGGGAAAAACAAGATGGAATCCTTTTATCCTTCCCTCACACAAACTCTGATTGGAAGCCTTATTTAGACGAAGTGCGCCAAGTGTATTGTGCAATTATTGTAGAGATTTTACAAGTGGAAGCTTGCCTTTTAGTTTGCAATTCCAAACAAAAAACACTAGAAATTATCCAAAATTATTGTAATACCAAGTCCATCAACACAGAAATTTTAAGACAACTCTATTGCCTTGAGATTCCAAGCAATGATACTTGGGCGCGTGATTTTGGCGGAATTACCATTTGCAAAAATGGCAAAAATATAGTGTTAGATTATGGATTTAATGGTTGGGGGCTAAAATTTGCTTCTAATTTTGATAATCAAATAACACATAAACTCCATAAATTTGGAATCCTAAAGCGCGTTAAAACCAAACAATTAATCTTAGAGGGTGGAAGCATTGAAAGTAATGGCAAAGGAATCTTGCTAACCAACACACAATGCCTGCTAGAGAGCAATCGCAACCCATTTTACTCTAAAGCACAACTTGAAAAAACCCTAAAAAAAGACTTAGGAATCCAAAAAATCTTATGGTTAAATTTTGGCTATTTAAGTGGTGATGATACAGATAGCCACATTGATACCCTAGCGCGCTTTATCTCTCCAAACACCATTGCTTACATTGCCTGCGATGACAAAAACGATGAACACTATATTGCCTTAAGCCAAATGGAATGCGAGCTAAAAGCACTCAAAAATCTAAACAACAAGCCCTTTAAACTTGTAAAACTACCTTTTGTTACACCAAAATACTATGACAATGAACGCTTGCCTGCTACTTATGCAAACTTTTTGTTTATCAATGGCGCAATTTTATTACCTATTTATAATGATAAAAACGACACTCTAGCTATTGAAACTCTACAAAAAGCTTGCCCAAAACATAAAATTATCCCTATTGATTGCTCCGTGTTAATCCGCCAGCACGGGAGCTTGCATTGCATTAGTATGCAGTTTCCAAAACACACGCTAGATTTTAAACGGCTTCAATCTCTCAAGTAACTTTAAGTTTATTGAAGTATAATTTTGCCCTATCTTTTTGCGGAAATGGCGAAACTGGCAGACGCACCAGACTTAGGATCTGGCGCCGCAAGGCATGGAGGTTCAAGTCCTCTTTTCCGCACCAACTCTTCTAGTTTTATCCAAAAAATTTAACTTTTTGATCTCAAACTCATTTAAATACAAAACTCTTCTAAAAATTATAAAATCCAAAAAGCAAATCTTTTGCGATTCCAACTATAATGCCTTTAACATTGTCTCATAAGCTTCTTTTGTGCCTTGTCGCACTTGCGTTAAAAGGCTTACAATAATAATCGCTAAAGAGGCAAATAAAAATCCCGGAATAATTTCATAAACATTTAAAAATCCAAAGAAGTTTTTCCATACAACTACAACAAGAGCACCCATTACCATTCCTGCAATCGCTCCTGTACGCGTCATTCTGCCCCAAAAAAGCGAAAAAAGCATAACTGAACCAAAACTTGCCCCAAACCCAGCCCAAGCATATGCGACAATACTTAAAATGCTAGAATTTTTATCACTTGAAATCAAAAATGCAATCACAGCCACAATTAAAACACCAATTTTTCCAAGAGTTAGCACAACAGAATTTGGCGCATCTTGTCTAAAAATCTTTTTATAAAAATCCTCTGCAAGTGTGGAACTAGAAACCAATAATTGCGAACTTGCTGTACTCATAATCGCTGCTAAAATTGCACTCAGTAAAATTCCAGCAATCCACGGATTAAAAAGCAATTGCGACATTACTATAAAGATTTTTTCAGGATCTTTTAATTCTAGTGCAAATTTATTAACATACGCAATCCCAAGTAATCCTATCAAACACGCTCCAGCAAGACATAGCACCATCCAACTAATGCCAATAATTGTAGCAGATTTTATCTCGCTTGTAGAGCGAATTGACATAAATCGCACAAGAATATGAGGTTGTCCAAAATAACCAAGCCCCCACGCAAGTGATGAAATAATTCCTAAAAGCGAAATTCCACCAAACCAACTCAAACGCTCTTTAGCTACAAACTCCACACCTTCTAAAGCCTGTAAAATTGCTTTTAACTCTTGTGTTTTACTGCTACTTTTAGCAAACTCAAATGCACTTTGCAAAGATTTAGCAATACTTTTGGGATACAACACACCACTTTTATCAAAAGGCAACACGGAATCCATTTTAGATTCCATATTTTTAGTTTTCACAAGAGTGCGATCCTGTGTGGAATCTAGGGCGATAATTAATGCCTCAATGTGTTCTTGTAAATTTTGATTTTGGATTCCATTTTGATTCTCTAATGTTTTTAAGAAAGTTGGAATCTCTTTTTGGAGTTGTAAAAGATTTTTACTAGAAGTATCAGAGAGTTTAATATATCTTTTAGCTTCATCAAATCCACCAAGTTGAGAGAGCATAACTGCTGGCACAACAACTAATGCACCTAACATTAAAAGACCCTGTATCATATCTGTCCAACACACTGCTTTATAGCCACCTAAAAATGTATAAATTACAATAATTAGCGTCCCAACACTTAAAGCATAAGAATATTCAATACCAAAAGTGCTTTCAAAAAGTTTTGCCCCACTAACAAGCCCAGAAGACACATAAAAAGTAAAGAAAATCAAAATCACAATCGCACACACAACTCTTAAGATATGTTTATCATCATTAAATCGCGTTTCAAAATAATCCGGGATTGTAATGCACTCCGTAATTGCTCCTGTATAAACCCTTAAGCGTTTAGCAACAAAAAGCCAATTTAGCGTAGCACCAATAGTTAATCCAATAGCAATATAAGTATCAATAAATCCACTCACATACAAAGCACCCGGAAGCCCCATAAGTAGCCAACCACTCATATCAGAAGCACCAGCACTAAGCGCAGAAACCACTGGACCCATAGCGCGTCCGCCAAGAAAATAATCCTCTACATTTTTGTTCTGGCGGTAAAAATAAAATCCAATAAATAACATTAGCGCGGAATACGCAATGAACATAATGGTAATTTCCGTGTTAATTTGCACAACTTCCATTGTTATCCTTATAGTAATTTTATTTAAGATTCCACCTTTTGAATCAACACCCTTGCAAACTTTTCTTTTCCATTGATAAGTGGCATATATTTCTTATTTTGCACAATTTCATATCCACACTCTAGCACGCCATTTAAAATCTGCCTTGTTGATACCGCAAAAGAAGAGTCATAATCGCTTGGGATATAATTATTATCCACGCATAAAAAGCCCCTATCATCAAATCTTTTATAATCATCTGGTATCTCATCAAGTGGCATAAATTTTAAGCGTTTAATATTGGGGCGATTTTTAATAGGAAAATTAGTAAAAAAATGCCCTGCTGCTTCAACAGGCACACGCTTGGGATTGAGATACCAATCTACTCTTGTATATCCTGCCCACGCCTTTTTATCCATAAAATAAGAGATAAAAGCGGTGGTTACACAATTTGTAATGTTTGAAATGATGATAAATTTCTTTTTGCTTTTTATAAGAAGTTGCCAATACTCTATCGCACGAGAAAAGGGTGGATTAGTGCAGACAATATCTGCTTCTTCGTTTAGAATCCTTACAGATTCTGCCTCTTCAAAGCCACCTGTGTAATTTGGCGGTGTGTGTATCATCTCTCTAGCACCATCTTTGGTAAAAATATAGCCCTTTGTCCCTGCGTTAAACAAATCCTGTTTGCTTCCATAATGTGTGCAAATAAGCTTTTTAAGTTCTAATCTAAAAAAATGCTTTAAAAAATATAAGGCAAAGGCTGAAGAATCTGTATAGTCGCGTTTATCCCCTATGGCATCATCGCAGTTACAAAAGACAACTTTATCTTTCCAAATCTTTGCAGGATACATTGAGAGTTCTTTTTCTATATCTTCCATACGCGTATAAAACTCATCATCCTTTACTCTCATCGCCTTATCTAGCAAAGTCTTTCTTGTAACGCCCCTTTCTTTCATGCTCGGTTTAGGCGTTTTTGGCTTAGCGATTTTTGGCTTTTTAGATTCTTTTAGCACAACTTTTTTGAGAAAATGCTCACTCGCACAGATAAAATCCACATACATATCAAAAAGACTTGGATTATAAAAGTAGATTTCTCTATTGCTCTGCTCTCTTAGATGGGCAAAGTTATTTTTAATATCCTGTTCTAAGGCTCTCATATTACTAACTTCTGCCGCAAAGAGAATACTATAAGTATTATCGCTTGATATGCCTGTGATGGCGTTATACTCTTTTAAACGGCGTTGTAAATCATTTGTAATGCCGATTTTACATTTGCTTGGCTCTAAATTACCTTGAACGATATAAAGATATTGCTTCAAACTATTCCTTTTGAAATTATTCTAAATTTTTAGCCAAAATCCCCAAAATGTTGGAATCTAAAATTATCTAATATTTAAATACGCTCCTAAACTATCATTTGTCCAAGCTTTTTGCTCATTTTGGAATCCTTGATAGCTTGCTAATACTCTTGCAAAATCTGGATTTTTTGCACTTTCTTCTTCTAAAACTTCTGCTAAAGTCTTTTTAAAAGTGTCCAAAATTTCAGTAGAAAATGTCCTTACTTGTGCGCCTTGAGTTTTTAAATCTTCCATAGCTTTTGCATTATAGAATTGCCCCATTGCCGTCATTTGCAAATGCGCCTCCCTGCTTGCCACTTCCAAAATACTTTGGACTTCCTTAGGATAACTCTCCCATTTTTGCTTATTAAAGACAAATTCTGTAATAGATCCAGCCTCTTGCCAAGGTGTGTAATAATAAGGTGCAACTTTATGAATATCAAGCTTCAAATCAAATGCTGGAGATACCCACTCTGCCGCATCTAACACACCCCTTTCCAAATTAGGCACAATCTCCCCACCCGGAGTGCTTTTTGTTGCTGCTCCAAGTTTTGAAAGCACTTGTCCAGCAATTCCTACTATACGAATTCTTAAGCCTTCAAAATCTTTTATACTTAACATCTCTTTTTTATACCAACCAGCCATTTGAATGCTTGTTGCTCCGCCTAAAAGCGGATAAAGATTATATTTTGCAGCAATTTCTCTCCAAAGACTCATTCCCTCTCCGTATAAAAACCACGCATTTTGTTCAACATCTACCATACCAAAAGGGATTCCAGAAAAAATATTAAATGCTGTATTTTTGCCCTCCCAATAATAAGGTGCTGAATGATAGGCGTCAATTTGTCCGCTACTGACTGCATCAAATACGCCAAGCGCTGGCACAAGCTTACCTGCTGGAAAAATCTCAATTTCAATTCCACCACCACTTAACTCACTGACAATTTTCACATAATGCTTCACAGTATCTGCTAAAATAGGCATAGTGATTGGCCAAGTCATTGCAAGACGAATTTTCATACTCGCCTTTTTAGAATGTTCCACATTTTGCACTGCGCCTTGTGTCGCACTCCCATTATCTTCACCACCACAACCTACCAATGCTGCGGCCCCTAAAACAGAAACTGCACCTAAACCTGTATTTCTCAAAAACTCTCGTCTTTGCATTTTAACTCCTTAAATTAAAAGATAAATTCTAAAATTTTAGCCCAATCATCGCTTGTTAGCGTTAATTGCGGGAATAAAAAAACAACTCCCAATACCAAAATTTGTAATATAATAAATGGGATTACGCCCTTATAAATTTCACCAATTTTAATGGCATCGCCAACTGCAGACTTCAAAAAGAAAATTGAAAATCCAAAAGGTGGCGTTAAAAAACTTGTTTGCAAATTTATTGCAACAAGCAAAGCAAACCAAAGCATATCAATTTGATAATGCATTGCAATCCCGGCTAAAATCGGTAAAGCAATGTAGCAAATCTCAAAAAAATCAATCAAGAATCCTAAAATAAAAATCACAAACATTGCTACAAGCATAAAATAAAAAGGGGAATTAAGATATTGTGAGAAAAACTCCAACACAACAACATCACCACCAAGTGCGTTAAACACAAGTGTAAAACAATTTGCTCCAATTAAAATCATAAATACCATACCACAGAAAATAATCGTTTCTTTTCCAGTATGTTTTAATAAATCAATATCCAATCTACCATTTAAAAATGCTAAAAGCAATGCTCCTACTACACCAATAGCTGCTGCTTGAGTAGGTTCCACAAGCCCTGTTAAAATACTCCCCAAAACAAGCATAATAAGCACAATAGGAGGAATTGCCATTTTAAGAGCTTCCAAAGCCAATGCGCGAAGTCTTTTAGAGTGATCTGGGCTTGCTGGGGCAAACTTTGGAGCAAAAATCACAACACCAAGCACAAAAAGAATATAAAGCCCAACCAAAATTGCACTAGGCAAAATCGCTGCGCTAAACAAATCTCTAACACTAACATGTAAAACATCTGCTAGAATAATTAAAATAATAGAAGGTGGAATAATCTGCCCTAGTGTGCCACTAGCTGCAACTACACCAGAAACCAAACTTTTATTATAGCCCGCCTTTAACATTGTGGGCACGGCAATAACCCCCATCATCACAACCGTCGCTCCGACAATCCCAGTGCTTGCAGCAAGCAAAACACCAACTAAAATTACTCCTATTGCCGCTCCACCCCCCAAAGATCCAAAAAGTTTTGCAATAGAGTTTATCAATCTCTCTGCAATACCACTTCTCTCTAAAATCATTCCCATTAAAATAAAAAGCGGAATCGAAATTAAAGTTGCATTGCTAAAAATCCCCTCTAAGCGATTTGGCAAAAATGTTAGCACATAAGGATTATCCCCAAAAAGCATTAGATAACTTCCTACAAACAATCCGCTAGAACCAAAGGCAAATGCCACAGGAACACCCAAAATAAGCAAGAAAATAGCAATTCCAACCAAAGCTAACAATTCCATTTAGATTCCTTATTGTTTTGTTTCTGATTGCGCTTTTATGCGCTTGGATTCTTCTGTATAAATATCTTGTGGAATTACATAATCTTTCTGTCTAATCTTGACAAACGCTTTTAAAGCTTCACTAATGCTTTGCAAACTTAAAAGCACAAAACCAAGCACTACAAAAGATTTAAAGATAAAGTAATAAGGAATCTTACCATTTGGAGAGGCTTCATTAATAACATAAGATTGAATCATAAAATCTAATCCATATTTCACCAAAATTAAAGAAAAAGGCAGAATAAATAAAAGATTTACAAAAAACCAACTTATAATTTTTGCTTTTTGAGAGTAATGCACATAAATCAAATCCACACGCACATGTTTATCCACCTTAAGTGTATGCGGAATAGCAAGCAAAACAAGCAAGGCAAAACAATACAAACTTAAATCATCTAGCTTACTATTTACATAAGAAAAATTAAGCGCAATTGACAATCCAAAAACCAAAAAAACAAGCACCCAAAGTGCCACCATAGAAACCCTTGAGCTTGACAATGCGATTTTATCTAAAAATTCTGCGACCTTTAAAACTTTTTGCATAATAACGCTTTCTCTCCCAATTATTATTATAATTTTAATTTTTCATAAAATTTAATATTATCTCAAAATTTTAAATAAAATACAAGAAAAAGCATTAAAAACTTTTTAGAAGATCCCACTAACAAAAACTATAAGAATCAAAAATGGAATAAAAAACTTCACATAATAAAACCAAGCATTAATGATTTTTTTATTGTTAAATCCATTAGAAAGCTCTTCTTTTGCGTCATTTCCTAAAATCCATCCTACAAAAATCGCTGCACCAAGCGCCGTTAAAACAAAGAAAATGTTACCGCTAATAAAATCAAAAGAATTAAAAATCCCATCATCTAAAATACAAGGAATATTTCCCGCAATAAAAGTTAGAATCAGCACCCAAGAAACCGCTTTCGTTCGGCTTAATCCCAATTTCTCTTGTAAAGCTGTAATTAAAGGCTCATAAAGCGTAATAGAAGTCGTAAATGCCGCCAAAAGCAATAATAAGAAGAATCCAATAGCAACAGCAGAACCAAAATACATTTTTGAAAACACAATAGGCAGCACTTCAAACACAAGGCGCTCCCCAGAATCTGGCTCTAATCCAAAAGTAAAAAGTGATGGGAAAATCATAAAACCTGCTAAAAGCGCGATGATTGTATTAATAACCCCTGTAATTGTAGCAGTTTTGACAAGATTTTCTTGCTTATTCAAATAAGAAGAAAGCGTAATCATTACCCCAAATCCCAAAGAAAGCGCGAAAAATACTTGCCCTAGCACTTGAATAAATAATTCTGCTGTAATCTTGCTAAAATCCGGATATAAATAAAAACGCACACCCTCATACGCTCCATCAAGCGTAAGATTTCTTGCAACAACACCAATTAAACAAATCAATAATAATGGCATCAAAAACTTTGCTGCTTTTTCAATTCCATTAGAAATTCCTTTAACAAGCACAGCATAATTTAAAAGCACAAATACAATTGTATAAAAAATAATCGCCCAAGTGCTATTACTAATATGTTCTGTATAAAAACCTTTTGTAATTTCCTTTGTAATAGGTGCGGTTAAGTCAAGGTTACCTAACACAATGCTTGTAATATACACAAGCACACGCCCACCAAGCACCATATAATACGCAATGATTCCAAAACAGCCAATAAGCCCCATATAACCTACAATCTTCCACGCTTTAGAAATCTCTTTACGCTGATACTTGCTATCAAAGGCATCTACGGCATTTTTATGCGCTCTTCTTCCTATAACATTTTCTACTAAAATCATAGGGATTCCAATTAAAAGCATTGCAAGAATAAACACAAGCACATATGCCCCACCGCCATTTTGCCCCACTAAATAAGGGAATCTCCAAGTCGCACCAAAACCAATGGTAGCACCTGCTGTAACTAAAATATAAGTTAAACTACTAGACCAAGAATATCGCATATGCACTCCTAAAAACAAAGCGTTATTATAGAATATCTTTTAGATTTTACTAGTGTTAGGGTATAAATTTTAGGCAAAATCAATCACTAATTAAGAAAAAACTCCCTACAATCCCTTTTTATTTTACTAAAGAAGGAATCTTATGTTTGAATGGATTGCAAACCCTGAAATGTGGGTTGCATTAGCAACTTTAATTGCATTAGAGATTGTGTTAGGGATTGATAATATTATTTTTATTGCAATTCTTGTGGGACGCTTGCCACAAGAGCAACGCCAAAGAGCGCGTATTTTTGGGCTTGCTTTGGCAATGGCAACGCGTTTATTACTTTTACTCTCACTCTTTTGGATAATGAAGCTTACCACACCACTTTTTAGCATTTTTTCGCAAGAAATCTCTGGGCGTGATATTATTTTAATTTTAGGGGGATTATTCCTAATTGGTAAATCCACACTTGAAATCCACCACGACATTGATAACGCCGGAGAGCCAAGTGATGAGCAAATTTTAAAAGAGGGGGCAAAAAAGGGGTTTTTTAGCATTTTAATCCAAATTGCGATTTTAGACATTGTGTTTTCACTAGATTCTGTAATTACAGCAGTGGGAATGGTAGATACTATTGAAATTATGATGATTGCAGTAATTGTTGCAGTAGGCGTAATGATGGTAGCTTCAAAAAGCATTTCAGAATTTGTGGATAATAATCCTACTATTAAGATTCTGGCTCTAGCCTTTTTAATTTTAGTTGGCGTTACTCTTGTGGCTGAAGGTTTAGATTTTCATATTTCAAAGGCTTACATTTACTTTGCTATGGCATTTTCTTTAGGTGTGGAATCTATAAATATTTATATCAAGAAAAAACGCTTACAAAGCAATAAATAATGAAAACACTTACTATCATTGATACATTTGGATTCCTATTTAGGAGCTATTTTGCCCTTCCACCTCTTAAAAATAGGGAAGGATTCCCCACGGGCTTATTAACAGGGTTTGCAAAGCTTATTTTACAAATCTACAAAGATTACCCTAATGATTATCTTGTTTTTGCTTTAGATTCCAAAGAAGAAAATTTTCGCAAAAATATTGATCCACTCTATAAAGCAAATCGCCCAGAAGTCCCAGAAGATTTAAAGCTCCAATTAGAAGTGGCGATTGCTTGGGTAGAAAAAATGGGCTTTAAAAATATTAGCATTGCAGGCTATGAAGCTGATGATGTGATTGCCTCTATCAATAAATGCGCAAATGCACTAGAGGTTAGCGTTAGAATTATAAGCCACGATAAAGATTTATACCAACTTATAGATGGTGATACATTTTTGTTTGACCCTAAAAAAAAGCAAGAAATTAGAGAAGAACAATGCATGGAAAAATATGGCGTAACGCCAGCACAATTTGTAGATTATCAAAGCATTGTGGGGGATAGTGCCGATAATGTTCCGGGCATTAAAGGAATCGGTGCAAAGGGGGCTTCAAATCTCCTAAAAACTTATGGTTGTCTAGATAATATTTATCAAAACTTAGATTCCATTGCTCCAGCACGCACACAAACACTACTCAAAGAAGCCAAAGAAGACGCATATCGTAGCCAACAACTTGTGCGCTTAAGAGATGATTTGCTAAGTGATTTTAACTTACAAGATTGCCAAATGCCAAGAGTTAATCCTCTTCTTAATATTGTAGATTCCTTGCAAGAATATGAAATTTACAGCGTGCTAAAAAAACTTCCCCTAAAGAATAATGGAGAAAAATCTATCAAAAAAGAAACTTCAAGCCACTTTAACTACAATGCTATTTTAGTAGAAAACCAAGCAATGCTTAAAGAGTTAATGGCTCAAATTACGCCAGATTCCATTGTTTCTTTTGATACAGAAACAACAAATTTAGATGTCTTGTGCGCTAAAATTGTTGGCTTTTCTTTCTCTTTAGATGGAATAAATGCCTATTATGCACCTATTGCCCATAGTTACTTAGGTGTTCCAGAGCAAATTAGTAAAGAACTTGCTTTAGAATTTATAAATTCTCTTTTTAATGCAAAAGTAGTCATTGGGCATAATCTTAAATACGATTTAGAAATTTTGCACACAAACTTTAATTTCACGCCCAAAAGTTATCACAATATTAAAGATAGTATGCTTTTAGCGTGGCTTTATCAAAGTGATATGCCTTGCAATCTTGATGATTTAATGGCACGCTACTTTAAACATACAATGATTGCTTTTAAAGATATTATTAAAAAGGGCGAAAACTTCTCTCAACTTCCTATTGAAAATGCTTTTACCTATGCGTGCGAAGATGCCGCTGCGTGCTATCAGTTATTTTTTAAAATCAACTCACTATTGCCAAAATCTCTACAAGAAGTCGCAAATAATGTAGAATTTCCTTTTATTCAATGCTTAGTTAATATGGAATTAAGTGGCACAAAAATTAATATTAAATATTTCAAAAATCTAAAATCTGAAATGACAGAAAAACTGCAAGCACTCTCACAAGAAATCTACACATTAGCCAATAAACGCTTTAACCTAAACTCTCCACAGCAACTATCTATTGTTCTCTTTGAAGAACTAAATCTACAAAGTGGCAAAAAAACAAAATCAGGTTTAAGCACAAATTCTAGCGTGTTAAACTCTTTAAGAGATTCTCACCCTATTATCCCAAAAGTGCTAGAATACAGAGAGCTTTTTAAGCTTTATAGCACCTACATTGAACCTTTAATTGAACTAGCAAGCCAAGATCCAGCACATAAAGTTTATACTTCTTTTATGCAAACAGGAACAAGCACTGGGCGTTTAAGCTCTAAAAATCCAAATCTACAAAATATCCCTGTTAAAACCCAGCAAGGAAGACGCATTAGAGAGGGCTTTATTGCTCAAGAAGGACATCTTTTACTAAGCTTAGATTATTCCCAAATTGAATTGCGTCTTTTAGCGCACTTCTCCCAAGATAGTGCTATGATTGAAGCTTTTCACAAAGAAGCGGATATCCATCTTGAAACCGCTAAAAAAATATTTGGAGAAGAATTAGCGCAAGAAAAGCGTTCTGTGGCAAAAAGCATTAATTTTGGACTAATTTATGGAATGGGAGCCAGAAAACTTTCTGAAACGCTACAAATTAACCATCAAGAAGCAAAAAGCTATATTCAAAATTATTTTCAATCCTTTCCCACTGTAAAGAATTTTCTAAAAGAACAAGAAGAATTTATTTTGAAAAATGGATACTCTCTAACACTTTTAGGAAGAATGCGAAAATTTAGCTTTGAAAATATTCAAGAGTTTCAAAAAGCTGCATTTTTAAGAGAAGGAATCAATGCAATTTTTCAAGGAAGTGCGGCTGATATTATTAAGCTTGCAATGATTCAAATCACACAAGAAAAATTAGAATCTAAATTACTCTTACAAGTGCATGATGAACTAATTTTTGAAGCTCCAAAAAATGTTGCAGAAACTGAAGCAAATAAAATTGCACAAATTATGGAGAGCATTACAACTTTAAGCGTCCCACTGCGTTGTGGTGTGAGCTTGGGAGCAAACTGGGGAGAGCTTAAAGGTTAAAATCCACACGACTTAGATACAAGCCGTTTGGCGCAATGGGAATTCTATATCGCATTTCGCCATTTAGTTGCGCTTCTAATGCCTCTAAAGTTAGATTTCCCTTATCAATTTCTAGCAAAAAACCAACCATTAAACGCACTTGAGAGCGTAAAAATCCATTCCCCCAAAAAGATAGAATCCAAAACCCCCTAAACTCTCTTAAATCTGCTCTAAAAATGCTTCGCACGCTAGATTTTTCACCACTTCCTTGTTTTTTAAATGTACCAAAATTATGCGTTCCTACCAGAAGTTTTAATGCCTGCTTAATTAAATTTGGATTCTTAAGATTATAATGCAGAGAAAATGGTGTTAAAAACGGAGAAAAATGCTTGCTTAATACATAGCAATACCCTCTCCTTGCTACACTAAATCTTGCGTGAAAATCATCTCCAACTTCCCAAATACGCTTAATAAAAAGATTTGGTGCAAGTTTTGCATTTAAGCGAGTCCTTAAATCCTCCAAATTTTTCCAAAAATATGGAATCTCTAAAGAAATAACTTGCGCGCTTGAATGCACTCCCTTATCGGTGCGTCCACTTGCAGTAATCTTACTAAAGACTCCAACACTCTTAAGCACATCTTCTAGCACATTTGCTACACTTTGCACATCGCTTTGACTTTGGAATCCAAAAAATGCACCTCCATTGTAAGCAATGCGCATTGCGACTTTAAAACTCTCTTTATGCTCCATCACAATCAATAAAATCTTGCCACATAATGCTTATACAAAGCATACCCTATATACCCCCAAATACACGGCAATAAAACCATTCCTACAAGTGGCAAATAAGTTGCCACAATATACATTAATGCAAAAAATACCCCAACCACAACCATTGTTTGAAGGATTGTATAATTTTTTTGATAACGCGGATTTTTAACCCCAAGAAATGGAAAGTAAAATAGACTAATTAACGGAAAAAGCGAGAGTAACACATACATACTAAGATTTCGTTTTGTCTTATCCTGCCTAGAGTTTTCATAAAAAGCCCTCTTCCAATACTCCGCTAGCCCCACACTTCCATCGCCCGTAAAATCCACAGCAGAGCGTAAAACCATCTCATCAAAGCTAATGCGTTCAACCCCATCACTAACCTTGCGATAAATTTTTCCATCACTCAAATGCGCTTCCATTACCCCATCAACATTTCCTATATTTGCTTGCCTAGCAAACACTAACCCATCTTTTTGACTACCTTCTGTTTGCAAAGACAACAATATAATATTTTCATAAGTGCTATTTTTGCCCTTTTGAACATACACAAGCCATTCGCCAAGCTTCTGACCAAATTCTCCCGCTTGCAAATTTACATCAATGCTACTTTTACGCTCTTCTAAAAATTGTCGATATGCAATATCACTAAGTGGTGTCAATATAAGAGATAAAACAAACAAACTCACACTAGCAAGCAAAGCAATAGGAAAAAAAATCTTAACAATTTTCTTTGGATTCATTCCAAGCGCGAATAATACAGGAAGCTCATAATCAAAACTAAGACGCGATAATCCAAGCACACAAGCTACAAAAAAACTAAGAGGAATCACAAAAAACAACATTGTAGGCAATGTGTAAAAATACAAAGTCAAAAGCTCTAAAAAACTAATTTTTACAACAAAAGTTACTCCAGCTATACGGATAAAAATCACCACAGAAGCAATAAAAAATAACACTAAAAAAATAGAAAAAAAAACTTGAGCAAAACTCTGAAATAAAAAATTTTTAATTCTCAATGTTTAAACACCTTATAATAAACTCTTAAATTTTCTTTATGAGCATCAAGCCATAACCTTACCCTTTTTGGATTTGCATCAAACTTCGCTACAAATTTCCAGAAATCCTTGCTATGATTTTGATATTTTAAATGCGCTAATTCGTGGATTATTACACTATCAATACAATCTTTAGGCATTAAAGATAAACGCAAAGAAAAGCGGATTTTTTGCGTTTTTGCATAACAACAACCAAGCTGGCGATAACTTTTACCAAACTCTATAGCGCTAGGATATAAACCCATAGCTTTTGTAAAAATATCCAAGCGTTTTATTATATAAGATTCCAATATTTCTTTATAAAATATTTCTAATACCTTTTTATAGCGAAAATCTTTTATTGCATTGCACCAAAGCATCTGTAAAAGTCGCACTTGTAAAACTTTAAATTCCAAAGTGGAATCTAGCACAAATTCCACTTTAGATTCCAACTTTTTAAACACCTTTTGTATGCGCCCTAAAACCTCATCTAATCTTTTTGCCTCTTCTAGCTCAAACAATACAGCATTAAAGTCTAGCCATTCCCCAAAGCAATATATTTGATTTTCACGCATTTTAAAGACTTGCATTTCCTTAAAATGCGCCAATACCCATTCCATATTAGCATTTAAAAATTCCAAACAATACTTTTTAGAAATTCTCTTGTGCTTTTTAAGCACCAAAGCACCCATTCCGTCAAAAACCATTCTAACGCCCCTGCAATGATTATTCTCCACAAGTTTAAACGCTAAATTCTTAGGAAAGTTCTCTGGTAACTGCAAGATTCTATCCTATGGCTTTAAAGGCGCAAAACGCGTATTTGTAGGCTTTAAAATCTCAATATTATATTGCACCTGTTGATGAAGTATTTTTTCTTTAAAATACCGCTTTGCTCCGGGCACGCTTTTTGTATAAAAATACTCAATTCCAAATGCTGTAGTGTAATTAATCCAATTATATTCCAAGTCCGCATTTAAAAACTTTGCATTCTCTAAAAGCAAGCCATCAAGAGGCATAATAGAGTTTGCAACATACATATTTGCCCGATCTCTCTCTTGCGTGATAGAAAGCAAGCTTGGATTGTAATTAATCTGCGTAGAATACACAGCTTGCGGACGAATATCATTAAAGGTAAGTTGTGAGAGAATAATACTAGAATTTGTTACAGGTGTGTTTAGAAAAATACGCGTAGAACGCAATGTGCTTTTTAGATTTTTTATCTCTTTATGGAAATTTGGATTCTGCTTTAAATTAAAGCTTTGCGAATAAATAAGATTTGGATTTGCCTCTTGTGTGTAAGCCTGCATTTGCTGACCCACAAGGCTTCCATCATAAAAGCTTGTAGCACTCACGCTTGGATTTAAGTCTGATAGTTTTTGAATCTGCTCTGCATAGCTAATCCCACCAAAAATCACATTTGGTGTGCTAATCTCTTGTAGTTGTGCTTTATGCACACTTGGGATAAATACAAGCATATTAGGGTTTATCGTATTAATTGCATTTGCGCCATCTTGCGTTACTACTGCAATTACTTGGCGATAACCCTTAGTATAAATATCTTGCAAGACTGCCTGCATATCTTCTAGCGATTCTGTTTTAGAATCAAAAATTTCAAAATTAAATCTCCCTTTTTGGCTCAAAAGATAACTTAAAATTACATTTGTAGTTGTGCTAGAATAGCGTCCTATGCTTTTACGCGGAAACATTAAAGCAACACTAAAAAATGGCTTTTGTGTGCCTACAAAATAAGGAATCTCAGAGATTTCTAACGCACTTAAAAGCGTGTTTAACTCCGTTAAAATCGCTTCATTTTGATTTTCTTTATTAATATTTGCAATAAAAGAAAAAACTTGCCCATTCTCTAAATAATTCCTTAAACAACTTGTGCTACAACTTCTACTCTCGAGATTTAAAACCTCTGCACTTGGCAAGGGCAATGGCGAAAGATATTTTCCACTAGCTAAAATAAATTGCGGATACATCAACACCATTAGACATAAAATTATCCTTTTAAACATTTTGCTCTCCCATTAAGCGTTTTAATTCTAAAAATTCCCTATGTGCATTAATTTTTAATTCCGGCTGGCGTATAAGGAGCGATAAAGCAAATGTCGGAAACACTGCGCAATGATTCCATTTTAAAAGTTTTCCTTGCACACTTTCATAACTCTTATTATCTTTTGTTAAATAGCTATATGCTTCCGCTCCAAAAATCACAAGCGTTTTAGCGCCACAAAATTCTAATTGCTTCAAAAAATATCCCATACACGATTCCACACTTGCTTGCTCGTTTGCCTTTGGAATCTGACATTTTAGCAAGGATAGAATAGAAACTTCTTGCAAAGAAAGCTTAAAAACACCTTCAATAATATTTTTTAGCATTATAGAAGCCTTAGAGCTAAAGCGCATTTGCCCATCAAACAAAGGAGAAAGTGTAACAAAAACTAGCTTAGAATTTTTATTACACAAGCCAAAATTTGGTTCTGAAGATTTTTGTGCACAGAGTTTGCAGGATTCTACAATGGTTTTTAAATCCCTTGAATTTTGACTTTGGAATCTCTGTTGCGTGGGTGCTAAAAATTGTGGCTCACAATAAGAGAAGCCACAAGATTGTAATAAATAAAGTTTTTTTAAAAGCAAGGCTTGATGAAGTGTTTGCAAAGATTCCTCATTAAATAAACGCAATTATAAACTAAAATTATTAAACACTTCTTATTTAAGTCTGCGCCGATACCAGAGAAGTGCTAGCATTATCACTCCAAAAAATATAATTTCAACCAGTAGTGATTTTAGCTCCACCTAAGCACTCTCAATTATATTTTTTAACAGCGCTTCACTTTTTAAAACATTTGCGCGTTCAATCTCACCTAAAGCCTCTAAATAATTTTTATCAGCGTATTCTTTTATGTCTTTTTTGTCTGCAACTTCTACTTTTGCTTCATCTTTTGCCCCAAGATTTAACAAGGTATCCCCCAAAGATTCTTGTGTTAAATCAAAGTTAAACTTCCAAATTACAAACATTTCAACATTACCGCTTGCTTGCTCGCCTACCTTAAACAAAATTGCCTTGCCATCATCGCCCATCATTTCATTTAAAGTAATTGCTCCATCAAAATTACTATCTTGTGTGATAGAATGGTTAATAAAATCACTAATATTATCAATAAATCCAACTTGTTCTAAAAACTTCTTTTGCGATTCCAACTCTCCACCAAGCCTATCAGCAATGGAGTAATAACTCCCATCACGCAAGCTAACAAGACTCTTTAAATGCACGCCCTCTTCTAGGCTAATCTTGCCATCACCATCGCTATCACCACTTAAATACTCCATTTTATAAGCCGCATCATAATAAAAGCCTTTCACATAATCACTTGCTTCTTCTAATGAGCCAAATTTTTCAATAAGTTTTTGTGCATTTTCATCACTTAGTGGCACGCTTATCTTTTTACCGCTCACTTCATCGGTAAATTCCACCGCTTGCTTTATAGATTTGTCGCTTTTTTCTGTAATTTCTAAAGGATTATACGCCTCTTTAACTTCTTCGCTAATATCACTTGGGGCTTTAGAATTTGTTTGAACAATAGCTTTATCTAAGATTCCGTCTTTTTTGCTTTCTCTTTTAACTAAAGTATCATTTTCTACGCTTTGTAAAATATTTTCTTTCATCTTTTTTTGAGCTTCTAGCTCTTGTTTTTCTTTATCTAAAGCATTTTGTGGTTGATTTTGCATTTTATTTTCAATATCAATCGCAGAAGCTAGCATTGATTCTTTTAATGCTTCATTTTTTGCAGACATTAGACTTTGCTTTTTTGCTTCACTAGATTCTGCACTTCCTAGCATTTCAATGCCTGATGATTCGCCATTATTTGCTTTTTGCAAACTCTCTTTTAAAGCTTCTACATCAACTTCTTTGGCAATCTTTGGTTCAACATAACCATTATTTTGAAGTTGTTGCATTGCCTCTTTAATCATTTGTTGCTTTTTAAAATAATCCTCTTGTGAAGAGCTTATACTAAGTCTTTCATTCTCTTCACTTTTATTTTTTGGATTTAACGCATCTTGCATCAATGCGCCATAATTTACACCTTGCACATAGGACTGAACGCCTGTTGCTTTAGAATACCAATACGACATTTGCGATCCTTAAATTTAGATTTTATCCTTAAACTTAAGCAATTCCTTTAGTATTCTACAAGCAAAAAGTATTCCCAAATTTTACTTTTATTAATTTTAAATTCCGATTCTAACTTTTAATACTCTATTCTAGCTTCCCTTAGTGCATCACGGATTGCACGCATTTGGATATTTTTATCAAAACACCATTTAGGAGCAAGCAAAGTATCATTACGCACACCAGCACTCACCCTATGCATCACAACGCTTTGTGGAATCATCTTTAATGATTCCACAATTAAATCAATATAATCATTAAGCGTAATAGGTTTATACTCTCCCTTTTCATACATATTTGCCAGCAAAGTTTTTTCAATAATATAAAGCGGATGCACTTTAATCCCATCGCTTCCCCAATCAAGCACAGTTTTTAGGCTATAAAGCATCATCTCTTTTGTTTCATTTGGTAACCCATAGATAATATGTGAACAAGTTTTTAATCCCCGCTTTTTGCTCTCTGTAATACAAAATTCCATATTTTCTGTGCCGTGCCCGCGGTTAATAAACTTTAAAGTTTCATCATACACAGATTGGATTCCATATTCCACCCAAATTTCCTGCCCTTTTCTTTGTGCAAGCTCTGCTAAAAAGTCAAGCAATTTTAAATCCACACTATCTGTGCGTGTGCCAATAGACATTCCTACAACATTTGGCAAACTTAACGCTTCTGTATAAAGTTTTTGAAGAGTATCAAAAGGCGCATAAGTGTTCGTAAAAGACTGAAAGTAAATCATATATTTACCAACGCCAAACTTATTATAATGAAACTCACTTTGCCATTTAAACTGGCTATGAAGTTGCTTTAATTGCATATCTAAAAGCGGATTTTCTTTCATATTAGGATGCATTGTCAAACGCACTTTAGGCTCTTTATCAAGCGTTGGAGAAAAGCTTTCATTTTTACAAAAAATACATCCACCACGCGCTACTCTTCCATCAATATTAGGGCAAGTAAAACCAGCAAGCGCAATAGGAATCTTACGCACTCTTTGTCCAAAACGCCTTTTGCAATAACGCCCAAATGTCAGCATTTGCTTCACTATTAATCCTTAGATGATATATTTGCCATCAAAACAGGCTTGACAATATTGATAATCTTGCGCATTAATGCTACGCTTCAAGCCTTCAAGAGATAAAGATGCCAAAGAATCCGCACCGATAAACTCACACACTTCACTTTCAGTCATTCTAGCACTAATTAGCTCTTCTTTATTTGGAGTATCCACCCCATAAAAACAAGGAGAGATTGTAGGCGGAGATGAGATTTTCATATGGATTTCCTTTGCGCCACAATCACGCAAAATCTTTACAATCTGTCGGCTTGTAGTCCCACGCACAATAGAATCATCAATTACAATCACGCGTTTATTCTCAATTAATTCCCTAATAGGATTTAACTTTAAACGCACTTTTAACTCTCTAATTTGCTGTGTTGGCTCAATAAAAGTCCTGCCCACATAATGATTGCGGATAATTCCTAACTCAAAAGGAATTCCACTTTGTTGAGAGTATCCAAGCGCAGCTGCCACGCCACTATCTGGCACAGGAATAACCAAATCTGCTTCTATGGGATTTTCCTTAGCCAATTCCTTTCCCATATTTTTACGAATATCATACACCAAACGCCCAAAAACCTTGCTATCAGGGCGCGCAAAATATACATACTCAAACACGCAAGGATAAGGATTTTTAGGCATAATGCTATGCGATTGTATTCCTTTATTTGAAAACACAAGCATTTCACCCGGCTCTACATCGCGGATATACTTTGCGCCAATTAAATCAAACGCACAAGTTTCACTTGCCACAATATACCCCTTGCTTCCATCAGCATTTGTAACTTCCCCAAGCGATAAAGGACGGAATCCATTTCTATCGCGGATTACAAACATTTTCTTTCGGCTTAAAATCACAAAGCAAAACGCACCTTCTAGCTTATTAACCGCTTCTTTGATTCTATCAATTAAATTTTCTTTTTGGGATCTAGCAATTAAATGGATAAGATTTTCTGTATCCATATAACTTTGAAAAATTGCCCCTTCCCTAATAAGTTCATCACGAATTTTACGCGCATTTGTGAGATTTCCATTATGCACAATAGCAACTTCCCCTAAATCATAACGCGCAAAAATAGGTTGCGCATCAGAGATAGAATCCCCGCCAGCTGTGGAATAGCGATTATGCCCCACTGCGCTAAAGCCTTTAAGTTTATTTAACTTATCATCGCAAAAAACTTCTGTAACTAAGCCGTGATTTTTAATCGTTGTGATTCTCTCACCATTGCTTGTAGCAATCCCAGAAGCTTCCTGACCCCTATGTTGCATAGAAAAAAGCGAGTAATACGCCAAGCTTGCTGCATTTTGCGCATTATACACACCTACAACTGCACATTCTTCTTTCCAGCCTTGCAAGCCTCTACTATTTGTCATAAACTTTGTTTCCACTTACAACCCTAACGCATCATCAATGCCATATAAGCCATTTGGCTGGTTTTGTAACCACAATGCAGCTTGAATAGCACCTTGCGCAAATGTCGCACGAGAAGTTGCTGTATGGATTAGCTCTAAATACTCTCCATTGCCATAAAATCCAACATTATGGATTCCAGTTACATCACCTCCACGCAACGCCATTACTCCAATCTCTTCTTTGCTTCTTGCTCCAATGTTACCATTTCTACCACTTTGACGCACGGAATCTAAATTTAACCCTCTAGCTTCCGCACAAGTTTGCGCCAAGTGCAAAGCAGTGCCACTTGGAGAGTCCTTTTTATGCCTATGATGTGTTTCAACAATTTCAATATCAAAATCACGCAGCGTGCTTGCTACAAGCTTGACCGCTTTATTTAACACTGCCACACCTAAGGACATATTACTCGCATATAAAATAGGCATTTTTTTAGAAGCTTCTTTGATGAGATTTTGATGATGCTCTTCAAGCCCAGTTGTTCCAATAACTATGGGCTTTGGATTCTCCAATGCAACTTCAAGCAATGCGCTTGTGCCTTCTGCGGTTGTAAAATCAATAATAGCTTCTGTGCTGTCCAAAAAAACTTTTAAATCCTTTGTGATTAAAACACCCGGATCAATAGAAAAGTCTAAATCCTTACGCACATACACAGATTCCAACTTAACTGCATTGCTTTTTTTTGCTAATTCAACAAGAAGCTGTCCTACACGCCCACCTGCACCAAAGACTCCAATACCTAGCATATCTATCCTTTATTTGTGATGATCAACATATTCAATCGCACCAAGTGCAGCTGTCGCACCATCTGCTGCTGCACATACAACTTGTTTTGGTGCATCAATTCTTAAATCCCCTGCAACAAACAATCCGGGAATATTTGTTTCCATTTTCAAATTTACAAGTGCTTCACCAAACTCACTAAGCGCGCAAATGCTACTGCCATTTTCTTGCAAAAGCACAGAATTATTCACATTATAACCAATTAACACAAAAAGGCACGCGATTTCTATTTTTTTTGCCTCTCCATTTTCCAAGTTCTTAAGTTCTAATCCTGTAACCCCAGAATCATCACCCAAAATCTCATTAATCCCATAGGGCGTTAAAAATTCAATATTAGATTCCCTTTTTGCTCTCTCTAGCGTAATAGGTGAAGCACGGAATTCATTTCTTCTGTGGATTATAGTAACTTTTGAACAAATTTTAGCCAAGTAAATTGCCTCTTCAATAGCTGTATCACCACCGCCTAAAATTGCAACTTCCTTGCCTTTATAAAAAAATCCATCGCAAGTTGCACAAGAGCTAACGCCCTTGCCCCAAAACACATCTTCGCCTTTTACGCCTGATTTTTTAGGGCTTCCGCCAGTTGCCACAATCACAGATTTAGATTCTATCTCTTTACCATCACTTAAAAGGATTCCAAAGTGATTGCCCACTTTTTTTACTCTCACAACTTCTGCCATTTCGTGCTTTAGCCCAAAGCGAAAGCATTGCTCTTGCCAAGGCATCATAAAGTCAAATCCACTCTTAACTTCAGCAACACCGGGGTAATTTTCCATTTCACTACTTGAAGTGATTTGTCCGCCGGGCATTCCTTTTTCAAACATTACAACATCTTTTAAGCCGCCTCTTGTTGCATATAATCCTGCACTCAATCCTGCAGGACCACCGCCAATAATTGCTAATTCCAACATTATTTCTCCTTATTATCTGTCTTAAAATTAATAACTTTGTAAAATCCAAAATCTTTTAAATGCGTATATTGCATAGGATTCTTTATATCTTGCTTGATAATAAAACATTGTGGCAAGGTTTTAAGGTTGAATCCGTGGATTAATTTTAGCATTAAACTGCTTGAAATTCTTATTAAATTAAAATTTTTTTCCTTAAAAATATTTTGTCCTTGCTGATAAAAATCAATGGCTAAAAGTGGAATCCCATTTCCTAATTGCCTTTGCAAAAACGCTTCTTGTTCTTTTAAAAAACCATTATAAATACAGAGATTATAACGCTTAGATTCTGGGACAAAAAGACTCACACCCTCTTGCGTATAACTATAAAAAGAATCTTGCGTAAAATCAATCTTTAATAAAGAAGTGAAAGAATATTGATAGTAGATAAAAGCACTCACTATAAAAACAATAATGAATGCAATAGGGAGCTTTGGACAGCACTTTTTCACACTGCCCTCTTTTGCTCCAAAAATATAGAATTTACAAGATTACAACAAACCATCAATCTTATCTTTAAACGCCTGCTCACTAGCTGCACCAATCATTTCATCTACTTTTTCTCCATTTTTATAGAAGTAAATTGTAGGAATTGATCGGATTCCAAACTTTGAAGCTAGAGTTTGTTGCTCATCTGTATTAACCTTACAAATTTTTGCCTTTCCTGCATAATCTGCTGCAAGCTTGTCAATCACAGGTGCAATCATTCTACAAGGTCCGCACCAAGGCGCCCAAAAATCCACCATTACAACACCATCTTTGATTGTTTCTTCAAAATTTTGCTCTGTTAATTCAATATAACCAGCCATAATTTTCTCCTTAAATGTTAAAAATATCTGCGCATTATACAACCAATTACTTAAAAAAATAAAAACTTTTTAAAATAGATTCCATAAATTTATTTAGCGCATTATATCAATGAGTTTTTGCACGCTTTCTTCATAGGTAATCGCCACATCACAATCTTGCTTTAGATACTCTTCCATTACCCCTTTTTTAGCAATAGCTTCGTCTAAATCCTTATCACTTCCTGCTTGATATGCGCCAATTCTTATTAACACTTCATTTTCTTTTAGCATTGCATACAAGCGGCGAAACTTCCTAGCTGCTTCAATATGTTCTTTGTTTGCCACATCACCCATTAGCCTTGAAGCAGAGTTTAGCACATTAATAGGCGGATAAATCCCAAAATCCGTTAAAGAACGATCAAGCACAATATGTCCATCTAAAATACTTCGGCTTTGATCTGCAATAGGATCGCTCATATCATCACCTTCCACAAGCACGGTAAAATAAGCTGTGATTGAACCCTGCCCCTCTTCTTTTCCAGCACGCTCCATAAGTTGTGGCAGAAGTGTCAAAACAGATGGGGGATAGCCCTTACTAGTTGGTGGCTCGCCTAGTGCTAGCCCAATTTCTCTTTGAGCCATTGCAAAGCGCGTTACAGAATCCATCATAAAAAGCACATCTTCACCCTTTGCCTTAAAGTATTCTGCAACACTCATTGCAGCAAATGCGCCATACTTTCGCATTAGCGGGGAATCATCACTTGTTGCGACAATTAACACCGTGTTTGTCAAATCTCCACCTAAGTTTTTTTCCACAAACTCTGGCACTTCACGCCCCCGCTCACCAATGAGTGCAATCACTTTAATCTTAGCAGTTGCACCGCGCACAATCATACCCATTAAAGTGGATTTTCCAACCCCACTTCCCGCAAAGATTCCAAGCTTTTGCCCCTTACCACAAGTAAGCAAACCATCAATACTTTTAACCCCCACACTAAAGACTTCATTAATCATTCCCCGCTTCATCGCTTCAATAGGCGCGCGGATAATTGGCATAGCCCCTTGCGCTCTAATTGCTCCCTTGCCGTCTATGGCTTCCCCTAAAGGATTAATCACTCTTCCTAAAATCTCTAAACCCACAGGAATTTGCAATCCGCGCGTGTTTAAATACACCTTATCGCCTACTTTTGTGCCTTCAATAAAGGAAAAAGGCGTGATTTTAAAGCAGTCTTTTTCAAGCGCGGTAACCATTCCCATACTTTGATTATCTTCGCTCAAAATTCTTACAATATCGCCAATGCGCGGAGTTAATCCATTTGCTAGCAAAAACCCTTGCTCAACCTTAACAATAAGCCCAAAAGTCGGCGATAAATTCAAGCCATTTAAGCGTTCTCTTAAATTTCTTAAAGCCATTTATAAACTCTTTTTTAAAAATGTGGTGAAATTTTAATATATTTTTACTAAAATTTCAGCCCTAGTGCGTGTAGCACAAACTTTAATCAAAGGTTCAAAATGCCTAAAATCAGCGTTTTTGGTGGTGGAGCTTGGGGAAGTGCGTTGCACTTTGCTTTTAAAGAAAAAAATCCCGCTTTTATTATCTCGCGTAAAAATTTGGATTCCACATTTCAAATCACACAAAAGCAAGCCCAAGACAGCGATTATTTTGTTGTAGCAATTGCTAGCTCGGCGTTACATTTATGGCTTAGTTCTAATCCACTTCCTAAAACTGCTAAGATTTTAGTTGCTTCAAAAGGAATTGCAAATGGGCAATTTGTTAGCGAAATCTTTGAATCTTTCTATCCAAATGCAAGTTTAAGCTATCTTGCTGGACCAAGTTTTGCCAAAGAAGTGCGAAGCTCACTGCCTTGTGCGTTAAATATCCACTCTCACAAAATGGAGCTTGCAAAAGAATGGTGCGCGCTTTTTCCTAGTTTTATTAAACCTTATATCTCTTTAGATATTATCGGTGGTGAAGTTGGCGGAGCATATAAAAATGTGATTGCTATTGCTAGTGGGATTTGTGAGGGCTTAGGGCTAGGGAATAATGCACGCGCTTCATTGGTTGCTAGAGGATTAGTGGAGATGACAAGATTTGGCAAAGCTTTTGGCGCACAAGATTCTACATTTTTAGGATTATCAGGTGCTGGAGATTTATTCTTAACAGCAAATTCTACTCTCTCGCGCAACTTCCGCGTAGGGCTTTATTTAGCACAAGGTAAGGCACTTACAGAGATTTTAGAAACACTTGGTGAAGTCGCTGAAGGTGTGAAAACTTCACAAGAAATCTACGCACTAGCAACTAAACATAATATCTACACGCCTATTGCAAAAGAAGTGGCACTAATTATAGCAGGCAAAAGCCCAAAACAAAGCTTGCTAGATTTAATGCAAAGCTAATTAATAAGTTTTAGATTTTTTATAAAAGAATGATTTGTAAAGAGTGATTTTATAATTCTTTGAGATTAAGAAAAGTTAAGGGAGTTAAAAAGATAGAATCCCAAAAAGGGATTCTGTAAAGAAACTAGAAAGAGTATTTTACTTCTACCCTTGCTCTGTTTCTGTCTTGATCTGGTTCTTTTTGAGCAGCATCTGATTTATCTTCAGTGCTTAACATTGCATAGAATGCAGAGATATTTAGGTTTTTGTTATGTTGCCAGCTAATTGTTGGAGTGATTTCTGTAAATTCAACCTTTCCAGCACTTCCACCGCCTCTATGGAAAGTTCTTTCATTTTCACCATAAACACCCTCAATACCCACTCTTAATCTATTTTCAATGAAACCATAGCTAAGCGCACCATAGAATACATTGATTTCTTGCTCATATTCAAAGTTGTTTCCATAAACAGGAAGTCCAGTATCAGTGTCAGTTCCCAATGCTTGTCCTAAACCAAATGTAATACCTGTTGCAGGGTTTTGCCACCATAGCTTACCAGCTTTTGCCAATGCACCTTCATCATCAAACATTACAGCTGTTCCATCTTGGAAGTTTGTGATATAACCAAGTTTTACATCTAGTGGGATATTGAAATCATTTGTGAAATCCGCACCAATTTGGAATGAAAGCAAATCATTTGCTTCAGCTACTTTATGATAAGCAAGCGCTTCATCATTTGCAAGTTTTGCAAGTGCATATTGTAATTTAGCATTTAATAAGCTTCCTTTCCAAGATAGCTCTAAGAAACCTGAAGCATCTACTAAATCTTGCACATAGAAGCCCCAAGCTTGCGCACCGATATTACCAAAGCTTGTATCTGTGTTATAAATCGCAGCTAAAGTATAAAGTGGCTTATCTACTGAAGTATCAATACCATTATATCCAGCGAACATATCATCTAAACTCCAAGAGTCAAATGCACCACCTACTAGAGTAAGACCTGTGATATCGTTGTTTAATGCTAAGATACCTGTCGCTCTATCATCTAGTGCATCTGTTACAGGAGTAGCAAGGCGTTGCTTACCAATCATTACAGTTGTAGCTGTGATATCTGGAGTGATTGTCGCATAGAATGTGCTTACACCAAAATCTTTATCGCCACCATCTTTACCAGCACCTAAACCAGCACCTGTTCCCGGAGCAGTATTTCCGTGATTTACATTTTGCTTGTCATTGTTATACAAAATTCCTAAGTTCATTGCTACGCTATTAACAACAGGAGTTTTGAAATCTGCTTGCGCTCTCCATCTGTGTGTAGCATTGCTTCCTTCTACATTATTATTACCATTATCATATCTGTCATCATTGTAGCGGTATCTTAAAAATCCACTTACATCAACACCTTTGATTGCTTCCTCTAGTGGTTGTGCAAAACTTGCTGTAGAGAATGCACCTAGTGCAACACTTGCTGCCAAACTTAATTTTAGAAACTTCATTCTAATCTCCTTTATAGAGTAAATTGTAAAAATTACAAAGCGCATTATACAAGAATTTAAAAATAAAAAGCAAGCTTTTCTAGCAAAAAATCATAATTTTGTGCATAAAAATATTTTTGCTTTACTCTTTGTTTATAAATCTCTTGTAAAATTAAAAATTCTTTTTACTTTAAGATTATTATGTTTTAAGCTGTTATTGTAGAATATGTAGTTGTAGTGTTTTAAGGGCTAGAGGCTAGAAGTCTAGCTCTTAATGCCTAGAAGTGTGTTTATCATCTCATCAATAGTTGTTATCATCTTCGCATTTGCGCTATATCCACTTTGGAATCTAATAAGATTCACAAGCTCATCATCAACAGAGACTTCGCAAAGTGCCTTATACTCTTGCTTTGTGGCACTATAAACTGCTTCTTTTGTGCTTTGTGTAGTTTGCGTGGCTTGTGTCTCTGAAGCAACTTTGCCTGCAATGTAACGAAAATACCCACTAATTGTCTCTTCGCGCTGTTCGCCTTTATAATCTGTAAAAGTGATCTTGTCAAATTGAAGTTGTTGCATTTTGTTTGCTACAACAAAGTTTCCATCTACTGCTTCCCTATAAGCTCTAATTAGTGTAGGATCTTCGCGGTATTGTTGAGCTAGTTCAATATTGCTTGCGTCATTTCCGTCAAAAAAGCGATTTACTCCAAAAGCCCCAGCGAAATTTGTGCCATTATCTTGGATTGAGATAAAAATATCTTCTGCGGGATTTTTAGAAGTGATACTAAAGGTTTTAGAATCATTATTATACACTGCTTGAAAGCGATCATCAAAGTCATTTAGTGGATTTCCATCTTTATTATCATCAACATTACCATTTAGCTGATTAACAATATCTTGCATTGTTGTAAGATTATTAATAGTAACTTCCCTAGCGCCTAGCTCTTTGCCGTCTTTATCATACATTACAACTTTAAATGTCCCTTCACGAACATTGTAACCACTTGTTGTTAGTGCGTCCCTTGCATCTAGTGTTAATTGATCACTCTTTGCGCTTCTTTGAGAAGATTCTGCATAGATATTATTTGTAGCTTCTATGATTCCATTTGCAAAAGTATCTAAATCATTAATATAAACTTGAAGCTTACCTAGTGTTCCATTACAATTTAATACATCTTCTGTGCGGATTAAGTCTAACAATGCTCCAACTTTACCTTGATTTAAAGAGTTTGTTAAGTCGTAGGGCTTATGATCGCTTCTTAGATATTTAATCGTATAGATTCCACTTGGATTTTCGGAATTATCCAAAACTAAAGGATGAAAAGAAGTTCCATCTACGATAGATTTACCACCAATTGTTAGTGTGTAATCATCATCAAAATCAGCAATATCTTTATCTACACAAGCACTTCCTTGCACATTTTGTTTGAAGACTTCACAACCAATTAAATTATTAATTTCAAATTCATATTGATCACGCAAATCACGCAAATCATTTGCCTTTTTATTCATGTCTTGATTTTCGTATTCTGCAATCTGTTTATTTAAAATCGCAATTTGCTCGCCTAAGCGATTAACTTCATCAACTGCTACTTTCATTTCATCATTTAAGCGTTGTTGCAAATACTCTAAAGATTTACGCGTTTCTTGGATATTTTTAGTGAGTGTTTTTGCTTGCTCTGCTAAGGCGATTTTTTGCGCTGGATCTCCTGCTTTTGTAGAGAGATCTTTCCAAGCGTTAAAATAGCTTTGCAAATCCTTGTAGATTCCAACTCCATCAACTTCTGGATAATACGCCGAAGCTTCCTTAAGCCCTGAAAAACTAGTATCATAAAAGGTTTTTTCTGAACTTGCCTTTTTATAACGCATAAAGCTGTATTCATCATGCACACGCTCAACGGTTAGGATATTTAAGCCTTGCCCTAATGCATAGTTTTGCTTCCAAAGGGGAGTTTGCGCAGAAGAACGCACCACTTGACGAGAATAAAATTCATTGTTTGCATTAGCAATGTTATTTCCGGTAACATCTACCATAACTTGATGTCCAGTTAGCCCAGTGTAAGGAGTATTTAAAGATGAGAGTAATCCACCCATTGCTTAACCCTTTAGACTTCTGCTTGTAAAAATGACGCATTGCCTAGCGACTGCTTTTTATATCCTCCATCTTCCACAGGAACAATTTTTCCTAATAGCGAACTATAAAATTCAGAAACCGCTAAAGACATTTTGCCAAAACGAAGATTTAAATCTTTTAGTAGATTTAAACTATCGTGCAAGGCCGCTGTGTATTGACTAGCACCCTCGCCGAGCAAGCGTTGCTTGTCTTCATAAGTTAAGTCTTCTAATGTAGCATTTGGATATTCATTGCGCAAGCGTTGCTCTACTTCTTGTGCGTAGGCTTCCTTTTTGCGGATAAATGATGCGGTTAATTCTTCTTTTTGTGGAATTCTTGCAAAGATTGCGTCATTGTTAGCAACCTTAATATCTGCAATATCTTGTTCAGTGATTGCAATTAGAGCTTTAATATCCTCTAATGCACCTTGTAAAAACTGCAAAGACATAGATAACTCCTAAAAATTTAAGTTATCCTTATCTAAGCAATTCTTGTGCCAATTTTTCTGCACTTCCCCTTAAATCAAGTTTATATGTCCCATTTTTAATTGCGTCTTTAATTGTATCAACCTTAGAACTAGATTCTAACTTTGCAGTTTCTTTTGTCTTTTGCTTATCATCAATGGAATCATTTTTTGCATTAATCTGCGAAGTGTTTTTATTGTTTGCTTGATTAATAGCTGTTGAAAAAGTTGCATTGCTCATCAAATGACTAATCACTTTTACTCCTTTATATAAAATCTTGCTAGCTATATCGGCTAAAATTTAAAAAACTAAAACGATTCACGCACACTTTTTGAAACATCTTGCAAAAATTTTTCTGTATCTGTCTTTGCTGGAGTAATATGTTGTTTTTCACCATACAATGGAACATTAGCTCCGCCAATTTTAATGGTGTATAAAATCACAAAAAGCATAAAATAAACAAATAATCCAAAACCAATTGATGGCACAAACCAATCTTTCATCAAAATTGCTCCCAAAGACTTTTTGCGTGAAATAAATGTGAGATTATAGCAAAATTTCTATATTTTAAAAGATTTTTTAGAATTTATCTCCCTAAATTGCGGATTTTGTGCTATAATCTTTAGCTACATTAAATCAAAAACTTATCTTTATAAGGGCTTAGAATGCACATTATCAAACAACTAAAAACTTCAAAATTCTTTAAAAATACACTTAAATTTTGCTTTACTTTTACAGCATTTGGGGCATTTTCACACGCTGCGACAATCCAAGAATCCAAATGGGAACAAGGACAAACACTTCTTACTTTCTTTGAAAAAAATGCGATTCCTTTAAAGACTTATTATGAACTTGCTCCAGAAGATAAAGAACTTGCTGATGAAATTATTGGCGGAAGCACTTATTACGCACTTTATGATGATTCCGTGCTTTTACAGGCTTTAATTCCTATTAATGAAAATTCTCAACTTCATATTTTTAAACAAGGTGATAAATACGGAATGCGTGCGATTCCTATTGTGTATTTCTCAAAAGAACATACCATTTCACTTTCTGTGGATAATTCCCTTTATAACGATATTATTCATCTAACTGGAGATAGCTTTTTAGCAAGTGATTTTATCCAAGCCTACAAAGGAAGTGTAGATTTTCGCCGTGAAGTGCGCAAGGGCGATCAGTTAGCAATCATTTATGAACGCAAATATCGCTTAGGCAAGAACTTTGGCGCACCAAATATTAAGGCTTCCACACTCAAAGTTAGCAACAATAATCAATATGTAATCCGCCACGAAGATGGACATTTTTATGATTTAAAAGGGAATAATTTAAGCAAATATCTTTTAACGATTCCTTTGCAATACAAAAGAATATCCTCACATTTTTCAATGGGGAGAAAACACCCTATTTTAGGCTATAAACGACCACATTTAGGCACAGATTATGCTGCACCTAGGCATACACCAATCCGTGCTTCTGGCAATGGCAAAGTTATATTTGCTGGAACAAAAGGTGGTTATGGTAGAACCGTGATTATTCAACACGACAATGGATACAGAACACTTTATGCGCATATGCACAAAATTGAACGCGGAATCCGTGCTGGCTCACAAGTCAAACAAGGGAGAAAAATCGGCACAGTTGGTAGCACAGGACTTAGCACAGGACCACATTTACACTTTGGCTTATACAAAAATGGAAATGCTGTTAATCCTATCAAGCATTTAAGGGTTACACAATCCAAACTTCAGGGCAAGGAAAAAGAAAGCTTCTTAGCCACAGCAAAAACCTATGAAAAAGCACTTCAAGCAGCCCTAGAAGAAGATAAACTGCAAAATACGCCTTTTAAGCGTGCAAAAAATGGCTATATCGTATATCTTAATCAAAACAATGAGAATCTTAACTAATGCAACCAAAAAATATTTCAAATATCCGCTTTTGTGCGTGTGAAGATTCCAAATACATTAAACCAAAAAGAATGCAATTTACAGAAAATGGCAAAGAACGCAGTTGGGATATTATTGAAGCGCACGATAGCGTTGCTGCGCTGCTCTATCACACACAAAAAGAAGCCTTTGTTATTGTTAAGCAATTTCGTCCTGCCGTCTTTTTAAAAGAAAGTAATCGTAGCACAAAACATTTAAAAAGCGAGATAGGCTACACCTTTGAACTCTGTGCTGGAATCACTGATAAAGACAAACCACTAAATGTAATTATGCAAGAAGAGATTTTAGAAGAATGCGGATACAATATTCCTTTAGAAAATATTACACAAATTACAGAATTTTACAGCTCTGTGGGCTTTGCTGGAAGCAAGCAAACGCTGTTTTTTGCAACATTAGATGAGAGTTATCGCCAAAATTTAGGTGGCGGGGTTGATGATGAAAATATAGAAGTTATCTTTATACCTAAAAAGGAAGCTTATGACTTTATTTTAGATTCTGGATTCCCCAAGACTTCCGGGATAATGTTTGCCTTTCTTTGGTATTTTAGGAATCACGCATAATGCAAAATCTCTCCGCTTTAAAGGAATTAACACAAAAACTTGATGAAATCAAAGAGGCGTGGCAGATTTATACAATCTTTGAAGAAGCAAGAAAAAAATTTAATGAAGAATTTGATGCTTTAAAAAAAGATAAAGAAGCCTTGATAGAATCCTACAATACAATCTCGGCAAAAAATGCGCTTTTACTTGCTCAAAATAAAGAGTTAGAAGCAAAAAACAAAGTTTTAAAAGAAAACAATATGGCTTTAGAAAAATCTGATTCTAATTTCAAGAATAATTTGCAAAATAATTTAGAAAATTTAGAATCTGATGTTGTGGAATCCAAAGATTTTTCAAGCCTTTTTGAACAATACGAGAGCTTGCAAGAGATTTTAAAAACAATACAAGAAATTTTTACTAAACTCCCAACCGCACTAGAACCTGTGGCAAAACTAGAAGTTTCTTACCAAAAACACCAACGATTACTTGCAAATCCTGCAAAAGATTATGTGCCATTAGAAAATGCAAAAGAGTTATTGAATGCACTTATTAATGTAGAATCCAAACTCAAAACTCTTGATTTAGAGCTTTCTAAACTACACATTGAAATGCGTGATTTGTTACAAACTCCACAAGAGCTAGAAAAGCAAGAAGCCTTGCAAGAGACTTCAAAAGAAGCTTTAGAAATGGATTCCATAATTTTAGATTCCACAAATAATGATAAGCCTTGAAGCCTGTTAAAATCTTTATCTCCGCATTAGAATATTCCGCAAATTTACACCTTTTAAAACTCTTAGATGTATTTAGCAAAAAAGAGATTCCATTTATTCTTTATGGAATCTTTGATACAGAAGTGCTTAAAAGTTATAAAAGCAACTTTAAAAGTAATTTACACAACAATTCACAAAATATTTTAAACCCCTCTAGCTTTCGCGTAATGGGCTTTAGCGGAATCTTAAAACTAATTCCAAAGTTTTTCTCTATCAAAAAAGAGCTTGCAAAGCTTGCTAGCACAAGCGATATTGCGCTTTTTATGGATTCATCATCTTTTAATATTCCACTTATTCGCTCCATTAAAAAACACTCCAACAATACTAACCATTCTCCACACATCGTGTATTATATCCTGCCGCAAGTTTGGGCGTGGAAAGCCTATCGTGCAAAAATTTTAAGTGAAATATGCGATTCTCTTTGGGGGATTTTGCCTTTTGAGTGTGATTTTTATCCTAGTAACGCGAACTTACATTATGTGGGACACCCTTTGCTTGATAGTATTCCCTTCTCTTTTAAAGCGCGCCAAAATTCTCTAAAAATCGCCTTTATGCCCGGTTCAAGAAAAGCCGAAATTCACACACTTTTTCCTATTTTTAAAACTTTAGCAAAAATCCTTAAAAATCAAGGAAAGATTCCGCTACTTATCATTCCACAGACTTTTAAAGACAAGGATTTAAGCGTAATTTATGGTGATTTTAGCGATTTTGAAGTTGTTTTTGATACTTATGCAGGGCTAAAACAATGCGCTTTTGCCTTTGTGTGTAGCGGAACGGCAACTTTGGAATCCACACTTTTAGGGATTCCAACAATTTTAGCTTACAAAACACGCACATTAGATTACTACATTGCTAAAGCACTTGTGAAGCTAAATTTTATAGGGCTAGCTAATATTTTCTTAGAATTTTATGCCTATAAAACGCCAAAAAACAATCCAAACCCTAAAATTCCACCCATTCACCCGGAGTTTTTGCAGCATTGTGTTACACCACAAAATTTGCTAAATGCGTATGAAACCTTTGATTACACGCATTTCTTTACTCAAAAAGCAAAGCTTATAGAATACTTAAAACACGGAAGTGCGCAAACTTGTGCAATAAATTTAGAAAATTTAATAAAAAATTTACAAAAATAAAGGGCTTTTTAACTCTCTTTTCTTTACTATTATAAATTATTTTATTTTTTAAGGAATCTTTGTGGAGCCTATGACAGAATATGGCTATAATAAGCTAATTACTGAACTTAAGAATCTAAAAGAAGTGGAACGCCCAAATAATATTATTGAAATTGATACCGCTAGAGAACACGGCGATTTAAAGGAAAATGCAGAATACCATGCCGCAAGAGAACGCCAACTTTTTTTAGACGCGCGCATTAATGAGCTAACACAACTTGTTGCAGAAGCGCGTGTGATTGACCCAGCAACGCTCCCACACGATAAAGTTAGTTTTGGTTCAACAATCACACTAGAAGATTTAGATACAGAAGAGAATTACACATACACCATTGTTGGCGCAACTGAGAGCAATCCAGAAAAAGGCTTAATCTCTTATCACTCTCCCCTTGCTAAACAACTCTTGGGCAAGATTGTAGGCGATGAAGTGGCGGTTACCTTGCCTAAAGGGCGCGTGGATTATGAGATTTTAGAAATCACTTATAAACCAATTGTATTTTAAGGATTTAAGCAATGGCTGTGCTAAAAATCAAACTTTTAAGTCCAAATGCAACGCTTCCACAATACCAAACAAGCGGTGCTTCTGGCTTTGATTTGTGTGCTAGTGAAAACACTATTATAAGAAGTAAAGAATTCGCGCTTGTGCCAACAGGTCTTAGCTTTAGTTTTAATGAAAAATATGAAATTCAAATCCGTCCTAGAAGTGGTTTAGCTCTAAAATATGGAATCTCTGTTTTAAATACACCCGGGACAATTGATTCAGATTATCGCGGTGAAATTAAAGTGCTTTTAATCAATCATAGCAAAGAAGACTTTAAGGTTAATATTGGTGATAGAATCGCACAAGCTGTGCTTTGCCCTATTGAAAAGGCAGAAATTGAAGTTGTGAAAGTTTTAGAAAACACAGAGCGTGGAATAGGTGGTTTTGGAAGCACCGGAAAATAGATAAAAGGAGAAAGCTTGAGTTTAAAGCAAAATGTGGAATACATTAAAGAAGAAATGACTAATGATGAAAAAATGTTAGAAGGGCTTTTGCGCCTTGAAAGCTGGTTTAGGCGTTATAAACTTGCACTTTTTACATTGCTTGGAATCCTTATTGTAGCCATTATTGGTTATATTGGTAATAACTACTATCAACACAACAAGCAACAAAATCTAGCAAACGCTTATGAAGAGGCATTAAAAGGTGATGAAGTTGCACTTAAAATCTTAAAAGATTCCAAGAGTAGATTGTATGATTTATATCTTTTTCAAAACGCATTAAAATCCAATGATACCGCTATGCTTAAGACTTTAGAATCCTCTAGAGATCCTATTATTGCGCAATTTGCAACAGCACAAACTGCTTCACTCAATAAAGATATAAATTTGCTAAACTCCCAAAATGCTGGAGATTTTGGCTATTTACAAGCGGCACTTTTAGAAATAAAAGCAGGAAATCTACAAAAAGCTAGAGAGATTTTAGCAAAAATCAAAAATGATTCCCCAATTCGCGATCTTGCAAATTCTCTTACGCATCTTAGTATCAAAGGAACAGAAAATGCAAAATAATCTTTCAAAGCATATTTTTAAACTTTTATTTTTCAGTGTTATTGGTATTTTAATACTAAGTGGTTGTGGCTCTAAATATTATTTTGAACCTAAAGAAGATACCATAAAAGGAAAAGTTTCTTATGCTGGTGGAATCCCTGCTGATATTAAGTCCATAGTGCGCAATGGAGCCACATTAAGGAATGGGCAATTTATCACAAAAAATGGTGAAATTCCAAATATCCACTTAAAAAAAGATGCACAATATTTAAATGAGAATGAAGAATACTACATTGCACAACTTGGAAAATCCCTTATTTTAATCAATAAAGCCAATAAACAAGAAACTCCAATTGCACTTGAAAGCATTCCAATAAGCGCCACTATAAACAATAATTTAATTGCAATTATTTTTGATACAAACACAATTGCAATTTATGATTTAGAACAAATGAAAATTGTCTATCATCAAGAAAATACCCCTGCTCCAGCAAATAATACCTTGATTGCTTCTCCTTATTTTTTAACAGATATTGTTGTTATACCAACACTAGATGGAAAACTCATTATTGTAGATAAGACAAGTATGCGCCTTGTTAGAAATATCGTGGTAAATGGAGATAATTTTTTCAACAATGTTATTTTCTTAGAGGCTATTGGAAATCGTATGGTTGCAGCAACTCCAAAGCGTATTATTTCTGTTAGCCCAAATGTTATTAATACTTTTGATGCTAATGTTAAAGATATTTTATTCTTTGAAGATAGAATTTTTATTTTTTCTAATGAGGGTGAAATTATCTTAACAGATAAAGATTTAAATGAAACACGCCGTCAAAAATTCCCTTTTGCGCACTTCTCTGCTGCCAATCACGGAAGAGATATTGTTGTGCTTGAAACACAAGGTTATATGATCTTAGTTGATGATGATTTGCAAACAAGCACTATTAAGAAACTACCTGATGAGATTTCCACTCCCACTTTTTCCGCTTCGGATAAAATTTTCATCAAGAATAAATTTCTCAACATTCAATAAGGGCATTTAATGATTCTTTGCGATATTGGCAATAGTTTTTTGCATTTTTACTATCGCGGAAGAATCTGGAAAGAAGATAAACACGCACTTACTCCAAAAGATCCTAAAGAAACAATCATATTCATTAGTGTCAATAAAGATTCTACAAATGCACTCTTGCGTTCGCACAATCGTTGTTTTGACTTATGTGATTACTTAAGTCTTGATACTACTTACAAAGGTTTAGGAGTAGATAGAGTTGCCGCTTGTATGGCTATTAATGATGGAGTGATTGTAGATGCTGGAAGCGCTATAACAATCGATGTAATGCACCAAGGAATTCATCTAGGCGGTTTTATAATGCCCGGAATCTCACAATATCGCAAAATGTTTGAAAATATTGCAGTTTTAGATCAAGATATGAACTTTGCCGTAGATTTATATGCTTTTCCACAAAACACAAAAGACGCCATTAGCTATGGAATGCTAAAATCTATTGTTTTAATGCTGCAAACCACCTCCAAAAATAAAAGAATCCATTTCACAGGTGGTGATGGAAAGTTTCTTTCACATTTTTTTAAAAATTGTTTTTATGATAATTTGCTAGTTTTTAAAGGAATGCAAAAAGCAATTGAAATTAATTTCACAGCAAAAGGGATTTACTTATGATTAGAGTTGCACTGCCAAAAGGGCGCAATGCAGACAAAACACTAGAAATTTTTGAACACTTTTTAAAAACTCCATTGCACTTTGAAGATCGTAAGCTTATTTTACAGAAAGATAATTTTAGTTTTATGTTAGTAAGAAATCAAGATGTCCCAGCCTATGTAGAACGCGGAGTGGCAGATATCGGAGTGGTTGGACTTGATGTTTTAGAGGAACAAAAAAGCCCACTTGTGCGCTTGCTTGATTTAGGCTTTGGAAAATGTCGTGTGTGTATTGGCTCTCCAAACTCTTACGCCTTTAGCTTTGCAAATCCAAATTTAAGAATCGCTACAAAAATGACAAATATCGCAAAAGCATTTTTTGCCAAAAAGGCAATGAGTGTAGAGATTATCAAGCTTTATGGCTCTATTGAGTTAGCCCCCCTTGTAGGAATGGCTGATGTGATTGTAGATTTAGTAGAAACAGGTGATACAATGCGCCAAAATAATTTAAAGATTGACTACACAATTATGGATATTAGCGCGTATTTAGTAGCAAATCCTAATAGCTTTTATCGCCAAAAACAAAGGATTTTAGAAATCCAAAACTATTTTAAAAATGCGTTAAATCTCTAAAAAGGAATGCAAATGGGACAGACAATTACAGAAAAGATTTTTTCAGAACACGCCAAGAGAAAAGTATATGCCGGGGATATTGTAGATTCCCCCATTGATATGGTTATTGGCAATGATATTACTACTCCACTTTCTATTAAAGCCTTTAATGAAAGTGGTGCAACAGAACTTGCAAATCCCGATGGATTTTGCATTGTAATGGATCATTTTATTCCAGCAAAAGATATTGCAAGCGCAAATCAAGCAAGAATTAACCGTGATTTTGCCAAACAGCACAATCTTAAATATTTCTTTGATGAAAAGGATATGGGGATTGAGCACGCTCTTTTGCCAGAAAAAGGCTTAGTTGTTAGTGGTGATGTGATTATAGGTGCAGATTCTCACACCTGCACACACGGCGCATTAGGGGCTTTTAGCACAGGAATGGGAAGCACAGATTTAGCCTATGCAATGATTACAGGAAGAAATTGGTTTAAAGTGCCAAGCTCCATTAAAGTGGAGTTTATAGGAAAGCCAGCAAAACACATTTATGGTAAGGATTTAATCTTAGAGATTATCCGCCAAATTGGCGTTGATGGCGCACTTTATCAAGCCTTAGAATTTTGCGGTGAGGGGATTTCTTATTTAAGTATGGACGACAGATTTTCTCTTTGTAATATGGCAATAGAAGCAGGGGCAAAAAATGGAATCATAGCTCCAGATTCCATTACGCGAGAGTTTCTAGCAAGTCGCTCAAATTTACGCGCAAAACCTAAAGAGTTTTTTTCAGACATCGATGCAAACTACACACGCACCCTAACTATTGATATTAGCAAGCTTGAACCAGTGGTTGCCTATCCCTTTTTACCAAGCAATGGAAAAAATATCTCACAGGCTGTCAAAGATAATTTAAAAATTGACCAAGCATTCATAGGAAGTTGCACAAATGGGCGGTTAAGTGATTTAAAAATCGCAAGTGAGATTTTAAAGGGCAAGAAAGTGCATAAAGATGTGCGTTTAATCATTACTCCGGGCACACAACAAATCTATAAAGATGCTCACAAACTAGGCTATATTGATATTTTACTTGATGCTGGTGCGCTTATTTCAAATCCAACTTGTGGCGCTTGCCTTGGCGGATATATGGGGATTTTAGGGGATAATGAACGCTGTGTTTCTACCACAAATCGTAATTTTATTGGTAGAATGGGCGCTAGAAACTCTGAAGTATATCTTGCAAACTCCGCTGTTGTCGCAATTAGTGCGATTAAAGGCAAGATTGCAGATCCACGCCTCTTATAAGAAATTAATAAAATTTTCCTTGCGCTTGTGCTTGTTGAAGTTGCTCTTCTGAAAAAATTTCTTCCCCCATATACTGCCACTCTAGCTCACTAGGGATTGAAAAATCCCTGTATTGCTGCGCCGTAGGATTCCTATCTCTATTTTGAAAAGAACGCAAACTATATCCTGCTATACTTCCGCCATTTAAAAAATACGCTGTTGTTCCAGCGCCAATTCCTGCTCCTAATAAAAATGCATCTGTCTTAGGAGAGATACACCCACTAAAACCCACTAAAGCCCAAACCAAAAAACTAATAAAAAAAACTTTCCTAAACACTTCTATACCCAAAAATCTCTTTGCCATTTTTGCACCTTCTTATGAAAATTCTAAACTTTTCTAAGCACACTTTATTCCAAAATTAGATAAAATCCCGAGTTTAGCTAACAAAAAAGGCAATTTAGCAATGTTTGGAATGGGATTTTTTGAAATTTTAATGGTTGCAGTTGTGGCAATCATCTTTTTAGGACCAGAGAAACTACCAAAAGCACTTGTAGATATGGCAAAATTTTTTCGCGCCGTCAAAAAAACAATGGAAGACGCCAAAGAAAGTCTAGATAAAGAAATCAATCTTAATAAAATCAAAGAAGAAGCTCTCGCTTATAAAAATAGCATTACACAAGGCGCACAAAACCTAACAAAAGAGCTTGACTTAAAAACCCTTGAATTAAATGAAAATCTTTTAGAAGATTCCAATTCCAAACATACTCCGCAACAAACATTACAACAAATGCCACAAAACAAAAAAAATATCCAAATCTCAAAACAAGATTCCATAGAACAAAAGTTGGAATCCAAATCACAAAACACAAAAGAAGTTAAGCTAAATACTAGCAACAAAACTTCGCTAAGTTTTGGCGAAAATCTTAAAAAGGAATCTTAATGCTTGAAGATTTAAAACCCCATATCCAAGACTTACGCCGTTGCTTAATCCGTATTACAATCGCGCTTTTTATTACTTTTGCGGTGTCTTTTTATTTTTGGGAGATTATTTTAGATTGGATGGTAGCACCTTTAAGCACTGCTTTGCCAAAAGGGCGTGAAAGTGTAATTTTCACACAAGTTGGTGAAGCATTTTTTACAGCAATTAAAGTTGCATTTTTTAGCGGATTTATTTTCGCACTTCCTGTGATTTTTTGGCAAATTTGGGCGTTTGTCGCTCCCGGTCTTTATGAGAACGAAAAAAAACTCGTTGTTCCTTTTGTGATTTTTGGAACTTTTTTCTTTTTATGTGGCTGTGCATTTGCTTATTATGTAGCATTTCCTATTGGCTTTGGATATCTTATTAATTTTGGTAGCCAACTCTTTACCGCGCTCCCCAGTATTGGAGACTATGTTGGATTTTTTGCAAAATTAATGGTAGGCTTTGGTGTGTCCTTTGAACTTCCTGTTATTACATTTTTCTTAGCAAAAATTGGGCTTGTTACAGATAAAACGCTTAAAGATTATTTCAAATTTGCCATTGTCTTTATTTTTATCCTAGCGGCAATACTTACTCCCCCTGATGTGCTTTCGCAATTTTTAATGGCAATTCCACTAACTCTGCTCTATGGGCTTTCTATTATGATTGCAAAAATAGTAAATCCTTATCAAGAAGAACCACAAGAAGACTAATGAATATTCTATCTCTTTCAAGTTACAACTACACACTTCCAAAAGAGTGCATTGCGACAGAACCTATAACACCAAAAGAAGCAGCAAAGCTCCTTGTATTTAACCGCAAGGATTGTAGCATTACACACAGCACTTTTAGGAATTTTGCAAATTTTTTACCAAAAGATACCTTACTTGTGTTTAATAATACTAAAGTTTTACCAGCAAGAATTTATGGTAAAAAAATATTACAAAATTTAAAAAATGATTCTAACTTATGTGGTGCAAAAATTGAAGCATTATTCCACAAAGAGATTTCAGAAAATCGCTATTTAATGCAATTTAAAGGACGCTTAAAAGCAGGCAGTATAATTTTCTTTGGTAGCGTGTATGCTAGAATTTTAAGAAACTTAGCAAATATTGGAATCGGATTTAAAGAAGCGGAATTTTTTATTTTAAAAGAAAACAAAGAAATTCCACTAAGTCGTGATGCTTTCTTTGCCTTTTTAGAACATAGCGGGCATATCCCTCTACCCCCCTACATTAAACGCGATGATACTCAAGCAGACAAACAAGATTATCAAAGTGTTTTTGCAAAACACTTAGGAGCAATCGCTGCCCCTACTGCTTCACTGCATTTTAGCAAGGAAGCCTACAAATATTTAAAAGAGCATTTTAGCACCACAGAAATCACCTTGCACACTGGAGCTGGAACCTTTCTTGGAGTAAATACGGAAAATATTTTAGAACACAAAATGCACACAGAGTCTTTTTTTATTCCACAAGATTCTGCAAAAAAAATGAAAGTTGCAAGCCATATCACCGCCATTGGAACAACCGCAGCACGCACTATTGAAACCTATGCAAGAAGTGAAGCCTTTAAAGAAGGCAAGGCTTTAAGCGGAGAATGTGATTTATTTTTACATCCACAAAATCCACCAAAAGCTACAAGTGCGCTTTTAACTAACTTTCATCTACCAAAAACCACGCTTTTAATGCTAGTTGCATCTTTTATAGGGCTAGAGCAAACTTTAAAACTTTATCAAGAAGCTATTGCAAAAAATTATCGCTTTTATTCCTATGGAGATGGAATGCTAATTTTATAGGATTAAAATGTTTTTAAGCACGGCACAACAAGAACTTTTGGAAAACTACACGCAAATGTTACTTTCTTGGAATGCAATCCACAGCCTAAGCGGGGCAAAAGATACTAAAGATATTCAAAAAAATATTGAAAACTCCCTGTATCCCTTAAGCAAAATTGATCTAAGCCACAAACACTTATTACTTGATATTGGTAGTGGCAATGGCTTCCCAGCAATCCCTTTACACATTGCTCTTAGGATTCCAACAATTCTTTGTGAGCCAAACGCCAAAAAAGCGGCTTTTTTGCAAAATATTAAAGCAACTCTTAAACTTCAAAACTTAAGTATTCAGCGCAAAAAAATAGAATCCTTAGAACTTAAAAATCTACCCGATTTAATCACTTCAAGGGCAACTTTTGCGACTAAAGTCTTATTAGAAAAATGCAAACATTGCATAAAAGATAACACTACGCTTCTACTCTATAAAGGCTCAAATGTGAAAAATGAAATTCCAGATAATCTCAAATATACACATTTTACACACACCTTATCGCAATATCTTATAATAAACGGAAAGGATATTTTATGCTAAAGTGGATTATTTTCATACTTTGTATTATTGGAATCTATTTTTTCTTTTTTAGAAAGCCCACACAAAAAAGAAATAAACAAAACAAGCAAGATTCCATAATGCTAGAATGCACTAAATGCGGAACTTATGTATCAACTGATGAAGCCATTATCCAAGATGGCAAATACTTCTGTTCTAAGGAATGCGCGCAATGCTAATCTTAAATCACCCATTAATTACACCTTTAAATGTGGTTTTTATTAAGAAAAAAGATAAAATCCAAAACACACTTCCTAATGATTTTTTGATTTTAGAAAATTGTGATTCTATCTTGCATTTGGCAAAATATTGCCAAGAGAATCACTTAAGTTTTGGCGCAATCGTAACAAGCATAACAGAAGCCTTGCTTCTAGTCAATCTTAACACGCGCTACTTACTCACCAAAGATTTAAAACTTGCCAACGCATTACAAAAACTTGCAGAAACCTATCTCTTTGATGCTAAGATTCTATGGTGCATCACACAAGAATCAGATATTGAAATTGCCGCAAAAGATGGAATTGATGGCGTTATTTTGTTAAAAATGTAGAATAAATCCACGATCTAGCCCTGTTAAATCTTTATAAAACTCCACACTTTTATGGGGAGTGTTTTTCAAATGCGCCTTAACACTCTCTTTTTGATCATAGCCCATCTCACAAAGCAAATAAGGAATCTTAAATTTTTGTGCCAAATCAATAATATTTAATAGCATTTCATCACCCCTAACACCACCAAAAAGAGCTTTTTGTGGCTCATAGGATAGAGATTTTGGAAGCATTTCACCTTCTTTAATATAAGGTGGATTTGAAACCAAAATATCAAAATTAATTCCAAGTTTTACATTAAAATCCAAATACGCACTTAAATGCAAACTTAGATTTTTTACCTTAAATTTTTCCCTATTCACACACGCGTTAAACAAGGCTTCTGGGGAAATATCACTTGCGTGAAAACTTAAATTAGAATCACTTTTCAAACCTTTACTTAAGTGTGCCAATAAAACACTAATTGCCCCACTTCCCACGCCTATTTCTGCAATATTTTTACAATCTTTGCTCACAATTAATTCTAATGTTTTTTCTAATAAAATCTCTGTTTCAGGGCGTGGAATCAACGCACCATAAGAAACATACAACTCTTCTCCATAAAAACTTACTTTCTCTATTAAATACTCTATAGGTTCGTAATTTACGCGGCGTTTAAGTAATCTTAAATAGGATTCTACAAAAAAAGATTCCACATTTTGATGAAACCTTGCGTGCAACTCCACTCTTTGAAGCCCCAAAACAAAACCTAGCAAAATCTCCGCTTCTAATCTTGGTCGCTCTATCCTACTCTCTTGTAAAACCTCAACCCCAAAACAAAGCAAATCTTTAATACTATGCGATTCCATTTTTTCCTAAACGCTCACAACCTAAAGCAATAAGTCTTGCCATTAAAGGTGGATGACTATAATAAAAGCGCATATACAAAGGATGTGCAAGCGGAAAAGAATTATTCTCCTTAACAAGCACAATAAGTGCGTTTGCTAGAGCTTCATTACTTGTTAAACTCGCACCAAACTTATCAGCATTAAATTCATTTTGACAACTTAAAAAATTCACCACAAGCATAAAATAAAACCCAAAAGGCGCACTTAAAATTAACAAAAATACAAGACTTGCTTGTGGACTTGATTCTAAATTCACACTTGCAAACAATGCTTCAGGCATATTTGCCACAAAAAACATAAGTGTGGCAAAAAACATAAGAATTAACGCTATCATCTTATAAATATCATTATGCTTAAAATGTCCCAATTCGTGTCCCAACACTGCCAAGAGCGATTCGCTCGAAATCTTATCTAAAAGTGTATCAAACAAAATCACTCTTTTTGCCCTTCCAAGCCCTGCAAAATAAGCATTTAACCGCCCATCTCTTTTAGAAGCATCCATCACAAACACACCCTCACTCTTAAACCCAACGCGCACAAGTAGCGCATTGATTGCTTCTTTCAACTCCATATTTTCTAAGGGTGAAAACTTATTAAACAAAGGCGCAATTATTGTAGGATAAAGCACATTTAAACTAATAATCAACACAGCTCCCAATACAAAGGCGTAAATCTCCCAATTTGCCACAGACAAAATAATCCAACTAAACGCAAAAATTAAGATTCCACCAAAGATTAGAAGCAAGCTAAAAGACTTTAAAGTATCCATTATAAAAAGTTTCACTCCCCCTCTAGCAAAGCCAAATTCCCTATCAATAACTAGCGTTTGATATGCACCTAAAGGCAGTGCAACTAAAAATTGCGCTACCAAAAAACATAACACAAACACCACAGATTCCACCAAAGGTGAAAAATTTAGCGCATTTTCTAACGCTCTAAACCCATACAAAAGCCAAAATCCGACAAATGCCAAATCCAAAAGTGTGTTTAGCACACTGATTTTTTCTCTTAAAATCGCATAGCGTGCGGCTTGCAAAAACTTCTCTTGTTCTAAAATATAAGGCTCTTTTTTAGCTTCTTTCTTTAAGAATCCTAGCTGCAATACAGATAATACAAGCTTTGGAAGACTTAAAAGTAGCATATAACACAAAAAAATAAACATCAAAATCCTTAAAAAATCCTGCAAAATTAACTCTTAAAACTTTGTTGCATTATAACAAAAGCGCGTAAAATTTGCTATTTATAATGTATAATTTGCTAAAAATTTTAAATGAGATTTTAATGGCTTTATTTGACAGAAATGATATTGCAGTAGATTTAGGAACAGCAAATACCATCGTACGCAACAATACTGATGAAGTGTTGTTTTGTGAGGCAACTTGTATTGCTTTAGAAACAAAATACAACAATGTGCGCACAATTGCTATTGGAGATAATGCTAAAAAAATGCTAGGTAGAGCTCCCCAAGAAATCTGTGTGATTAACCCTATCTCCAAGGGAGCAATTAGCGATTTTGAAACCACAAAAATCTTTATGCAAGCCTTAATTGATAAAGGCAGAACAAACTCCCTAGCACCCAGAGTTGGAATTAGTATTCCACAAAACCTAACACAAGTGGAACGCCACTCCCTTTATGAAGCTACAATGCTTGCAGGCGCAAAAGAAGTCTTATTAATAGAAGATCCCTTTAGCGCGAGTGTCGGAGCTGGACTTGATATTAGCACAGCGCGCGCAAAAATGGTTATTGACGCTGGGGGCGGACTTGTGGAAGCTAGCATTATCTCTTTAGGCGGACTTGTTACAAGTGCTTTCACAAAAAAAGCTGGGGATTTTATTGATTATGCAATTATTGAATTTTGTCGCCATAATAAAAGCATAGGTATTAGCAAAGATACAGCAGAAATGATTAAGCAGCGCATTAATGTATTCTCTGATAATCCTAGCGTTGCCATTGGTGCCAAAAATCTAGTCAATGGAATGCCCATTGCTTATGAATTACAACTTAATGATTTTAAAAATTTACTCTTAAATAGTATGGAAAAAATCAAACACATAATCTTAGAAGCAATCCATGAAGCTCCTCCGCAAATTGCACCTGATTTAATTGATGATGGAGCTGTCTTAACAGGTGGATTAGCCCTAATGCAAGGCTTAAAAGACTACTTACAAGAGGAATTAAAAATAACAATCAATCTCTCACCTAATCCATTATTAGACATTTCCAAAGGTGCGTGTAAAATTATGCAAAACTACGCAGATTATAATCAAGAGTTATAATTTGGATTCCAACTTTTTAAGCGTGCAAAAAACACAAATCCAAACACCAAGTGGATTGTATGCATTCTTAAGCCACTCTCCACTAAATATCGCCTTTCACGCTGGCAATGATTGCAAAGAAAATGTTTTAAAAAACAGAAGTGCCATAATCTCGCCTTTTCAATTAAAAAATCTAGCCTATCTTAACCAAATCCACGGGAATACTATTATAGAGGCAAAATCTGGAGAACTGTTAGGCGATGGAGATGGAATCTTAATCACACAAAAAGGCATAATAGGTATGGTTATGGTGGCAGATTGCAATCCTATCTTGCTTTATGACACTAAAAAGGGGATTTTACTACTACTTCATTGCGGGCGTGTTGGCTTACAAAAGGGCATCTTAATAAATGCGCTAGAACTCTTACAAAAGCGATTTCATAGTTGTTTAGATGAACTCTTTGTGTATATTGGACCTTCTATTAGAAAATGCTGCTATGAAGTTAGAGAAGATATTTTTAGCAGCGAAATTTTAGAAAAAGGCAGAATTTTACGCAATGGTAGGCTTTATTTGGACTTAATTGCTGGGATTAAAGCACAATTGGAATCGCATTTGATAAATCACTACACAATCGCTCCACAATGCACTTGCTGTGATTCTAGCTTTTTTTCTTATCGGCGCGATTTAAATTGTGGGCGCTTTGCTCTTTTTGCATATTTGGTATAATACAGCCTTACGAAAATATTTAATTTAATGTTTGGCAATTGCAAGGGTTAAAGAATGATTGGTTATTTAATCGGACTAAATGCGCAAGCAAAACGCGGTTTGATTGAACAAGCACATAACAAACGACGCTTTGAGTTTGATTTAAGCGTTTGGGACGCGGATTTAAAAGAAATCTCCCCAAATTTAGAAGTGGAATTTGAACTTAGCGATGACAAAACACGCGTTAATGTCGTGCGTCCTAAAAAAAATCCTAATCAAGCCTTTGTAATCCGTCAAACGCGTAGCATTAAAGATTGCATTTATGATCATTTTGGTGGCGTTGAAAATCTAATTAAACGCTACGAAAAAGATATTAATTCCAAAAAAGACTTAGATTTTTTGCGCATTAAACGCTTTTTATTTACTGCTTATAATGACCTTTTTGAGTTAGATAGCACCATTTCAAACACCGCTTTAACAAACCTAAAGTCAGAACTTGGCGCATTAGATAGAGAGTATGAATCCTTTATTAAAAAGGCTTCCTATCCCCCACAATATTCTTATGAAAAAATCTTTCTAGCACGCCAAATAGAATTTGTAAAAATGGAAGAGCTTATTGAAAGCACACAATCTATTATCAAAAGTGCTACAATCCAACAAGCGGCTCTAGGAACAACACTAAAAGCTATGGAAGATCAATTTGCAAAACGCAGCGATACCCGTAGTGCTGCTTATGCACAAGCCCTAAGCAATCTCAAAAAGCTCCGCAAACGCTATGTAGATTTACTCCACTATCTCTCAGAACAAAAAGACAAGCTTGCAAAAGCTTCCAAAGCAAGAGATAAATTTTCTGAAAAATTTTTTGAAGAATTTCTAAAAGGTTATCTTCCTTTAACAAATGCCCTAAAACAAGATTTTATTAAACTTCTAAACGCAAAGGCTTATGATTTAGATACACTTCTTTGGCAAAGGGCAAAGCGAAGTTTAAGCGTGCGAAGATTTTTTATTAAGGCTGGAATCACTGGAACTTATAGCTCAAAAACATTTTTGAAATATTTTTTGCACAGCCTAGATAAAAGCAAAATCCGTAATGAAACCAAAAAACTTTTTGATCTTTTAAAATACCTTGAAGCATTTTCTAGAAAAAACATTCTTCTAATCCAAAATTCCAAAGATGATAGCAAGCGTTATAAGGAATATTTGAAAAATTTTGATAGTGATTTACAAATCACAACTTCCAATGATCCTCATAATCACTTAAGTATTTCTAATCCCATAGATTACCATGTTATTGTTATGGAATGGGAAGTATGCGAAATGAATCTCTTAAGTTTTATGCAAAAATACACTGAACTCTTTAGCGAGAGTGTCTGCACGCCAAAATTTTGTGCCATTATGCCTAAAAATGCTAGCGGTTCAATTCTTACAGAGATTAGGGAAAAAGGCGTGGATTACTATGTCACACAAGGTAATATAGATCAATTTATAGATATGATGCGTATGATTTTATAGTTTTTATGTTTTTAGACTAATTTTTTGCTACAATAGCAGATTATTTTTCTTAGGGTTTTAAACAATGACTTTTAATACAGCTTTGGATTCCATTAAGACTTATGAGGCGGGGCTTCCTATTGAACTTGTAGTTAGAGAATATGGAATTAAGGAAAATGAAGTAGTTAAGCTTGCTTCAAATGAAAATCCACTAGGGGCTAGCAAAAATGCAATTAATGCGATCATACAGGCAGCGCAAAATGCACATTTATACCCCGATGATTCTATGTATGCCCTAAAAGAAGGTTTGGCAAAACATTTTAATATTCCAAACAATACTCTAATAATCGGTGCTGGTAGCGATCAAATCATAGAATTTTGTATTCACGCTAAAGCAAATCATACAAGTAAAATTTTAATGGCAAAAACCACTTTTGCAATGTATGAAATCTACGCAAAAGCTGTTGGAGCTGAGATTATCCGCACGCCAAGCCACACACATAATTTACAAGAATTTTTAGAATGTTATAAGATACATAAACCAGCAGTTATATTCTTATGTATTCCCAATAACCCATTAGGGGAATGTTTAGACTCAAAAGAAGTTTTTGATTTTTTGAAGCACATTGATTCTAATTGCCTAGTTATCATTGATGGTGCTTACCAAGAATACGCAAAAGCAAAAGATTCTAACAAAGCACTTGATCCTAAAGCTCTTATTGATACTTTTTCAAATGTGATTTATACAGGCACTTTTTCTAAAGCCTATGGATTAGGTGGAATGCGTATAGGATATGGAATCGCAAATGTAGAAATTATCCAAGCACTTTCAAAACTTCGCCCACCTTTTAACATTACCACACCATCTCTTGCAGCAGCCATTGCCGCCCTTAAAGATGAAGAGCATATTCAAAAAAGTATGCAAAATAATTTAGAACAAATGCCATTATTTGAAGATTTTGCCAAACAAAATAGTTTTAACTTTACTCCAAGTTACACAAATTTCATTACCTATTATTTTGAAACACCGCTAGATTCCAAAGAAATTTCAGAGCATTTATTTAAAAAAGGAATGATTGTTAGAAATCTAACAAGCTATGGCTTAAATGCGATTAGAATCACTATTGGCACTCCAAAGCAAAATGAAAAATTTTTCACACTTTTTAATACATATCTTAAGAAAAAGTAGGCACTAGACTTTGGATTTAAAAGCACTTTTTGAACAAATTAGAAACCTTTATAAAAAACTAAACAAAAAACAAAAAATCGTTATTTTAGCGACAATTGTTGTTGTAGTAGGCTTCATCTCTGCGCTTATTGTGTGGAATTCTACCAGCAATAAAACAGGAATTTTATATCCAGGTTATGCGGTTTTATTTGAAGGGGTTAGCCCAGAAGATGGTGCTTTAATTATCCAACAACTCCAGCAAGATAAGATTCCTTATAAAATCCCAAAAGATAACACTATTTTAATTCCGCAAGAATTTGTTTATGAAGAAAGAATGAAGCTTGCAAGCAATGGAATCCCAAAAAGTAGCAAAATTGGCTTTGAAATTTTTGATACAAAAGATTTTGGTGCAACGGATTTTGATCAACGCATTAAATATTTACGCGCAATTGAAGGGGAACTTGCACGCACCATTGAGAGCTTAGCTCCTATCCAAAAAGCAACCGTGCATTTAGCCCAACCTGAAAAAACCGTCTTTATTAGCGAACAAACACCACCCACAGCATCTGTTGTGCTTGTTTTTAAACCTGCACAAACTCTAACGCCTAAGCAAATTTCAGGAATTAAAAATATTGTTTCTTCCGCTGTGCCAAACCTAACCATTCAAAATGTTGAAGTCGTTAATGAAAAAGGTGAGCCCCTAAGTGAGCTTGATGAGCTTGGAGGTGCTAGAGAACTAGCTGTGGCACAACTCCGCTATAAAACAGATTTTGAACACGCTCTAGAAGAAAAGATTGTTAATATCCTGTCTCCTATTGCAGGGGGAAGAGAAGGTGTTGTAGCAAAAGTTACTGCAGAATTTGACTTCGCTCAAAAAGAAAGCACACAAGAATATTATGATCCCAACAATGTTGTGCGTAGCATTCAAGACTTAGAAGAAAAACGCGAAGGATTCCGTCCTAAAGAAATTGGTGGAGTTCCGGGGGTTGTAAGCAACATAGGTCCTGTTCAAGGATTAGAAGATGACAACACAAAAGAAAAATATGAAAAAACTCAAAATACAACAAATTTTGAAATCAGTAAAACTATTTCAAACATAAAAGGAGAATTTGCTACAATCCGCAGATTATCTGCCGCTGTTGTTGTAGATGGTCGCTATGAGAAAGAGCTTAATGAAGAAGGTGTTGAACAACTTAAATATATTGCACTTAATGAAGAAGATATGACAAAAATCTCCGCTCTTGTGCGTCAAGCAATCGGATACAATAATCAAAGAGGAGATGAAGTGTCTGTAAGCAACTTTCAGCTAAATGGACAACTCTCTGGCTTTAAAGCGCGCACCCCATTAGAGCGTTTCTTGGAGGCTTCTGCAAAGCTTTTAGAACCTTTTATGCCACTGCTTAAATATGTACTTGTAGGAATTATTCTATTCTTCTTTTATAAAAAGGTTATTGTTCCATTTAGTGAAAGAATGCTTGAAGCAAAAGCTGATGAAGAAGAAGAATTGGAATCACTTATTAAGATTGATGAAGATGAAGAAGAAAATAGTGACCGCTTAAATGAAATGCGTCGCAGAATTGAAGATCAACTTGGCTTTGGAAATGGCGGAAATGAAGATGAAATCAAGTATAATGTGCTTTTAGAAAAAATTAAAGAGCTCACAATGGAAAAACCAGCCGAGCTTGCAAACTTATTCCAGACGCTAGTGCATGATGAACTAGGAATTGACAATATAGGAGGAAAACGCTAATGCCTTCCATTTCATTAAGCCCTCGCCAACAATCACAATATGATGAACTCTCAATGGCAGAAAAAATTGCCATTTTACTTGTGCAATTAGGCGATGAACTCACAGGAGAAATTTTTTCCCATCTTGATTTAGATTCCATTACAGAAATCTCTAAATACATTGCACAAAATTCCGGCGTTGATAAGGTGATTGCTGCGGCAATTTTAGAAGAATTTTATGCAATTTTTCAATCCAATCAATATATCTCTACAGGCGGTTTTGAATACGCTAAAGAATTGCTTTATCGCACACTTGGACCAGAAGCTGCCAAAAAAGTTTTAGATAAACTTGCAAAGTCAATGCAATCTTCTCAAAACTTTGCATATCTCTCACGCGTTCGCCCGCAACAACTCTCAGACTTTATTATCCACGAACACCCACAAACTATCGCGCTTATCCTAGCACATATGGACCCCACAAATGCAGCAGAAACGCTAAATTTCTTTTCAGATGATTTGCGTGCTGAGATTGCAATCCGTATGGCAAACTTAGGGGATATTTCGCCAAATGTCGTAAAGCGCGTATCAACTGTGCTAGAAAATAAATTAGAATCACTCACAAGCTATAAGGTTGAAGTGGGTGGGATTCGTGCTGTTGCAGAAGTCTTTAACCGACTAGGACAAAAAGCAGCAAAAGCTACTATTGCCTACATTGAACAAATTGACGATCAGCTTGCTGTTGCCATTAAAGAAATGATGTTTACCTTTGAAGATATTGAAAAACTTGACAATAATGCAATTAGAGAGATTTTAAAAATCATTGACAAAAAAGATTTAATTCTAGCACTCAAAGCATCTCCAGAAGAATTGAAGCAAAAGTTTATGTCTAATATGTCCCAAAGGGCAGGAGAACAATTTTTAGAGGAAATGCAATTCTTAGGCGCAGTGAAGGTTAAAGATGTAGAAGCTGCACAACGCAGAATCGTAGAAACCGTTCAATCACTCTCTGAGCAGGGCATTATCCAAATTGGAGAACAAGAGGATACCATTGAATAATATTAACGAACACGAAAATATCATCACAGAACAACATAAGAATCGGCACGATATTAAAAAATACAATTTTCGCAATATGGAAATTGCTCCAAAGGCGGAATCCCAACCTAATATGGAATCTAGTATCCAAGAAGAAACACCCAAACCACAACCTACAATGCAAATTGTAGAAACCCCGCAACCACCGATTGAACAAAGCATTGATGCACCAGCGCTCAAACTATTTGAAACAGAAGTTGTAGATAAAATTCTACAAAAAAGTGATGTGCTTGCAGAATCTCTACAAAAACTCCAAGAGCAATTTGACAAACAAGAAAAAGAAATTAATGAAAAAGTATCTCTTGCGAGAAATGAAGCAAAAGAGCAAGGCTACAATGAAGGCTACCAAAAAGCAAAACAAGAGCTTGAAGCGCAAATTAATAGCCAAAAAGAACTTTATGCTCTAAGTATTCAACGCATAGATACAAATATTTTGGAATCTAAAAATCATATTTTAACTTTAGAAAAAGAATTAAGCTCCATAGCCCTTGATATTGCAAAAGAAGTTATTACTGCTGAAATCAACACAAACAGCGCAAAAATTGCATCAGCACTTGCAAGAACACTTTTACAAGATATAGCACAGAATACACAAGTTACACTTAAAGTTTTCCCCGGAGATTTAGAAGAACTTAAAGAGTCTTTAAAAGATTTAAACAATGTTCATCTTGAAGCAGACCCAGCTATTGCTAAAGGTGGAGTCGTCATTTTAAGCAATGAAGGCAATATTGATGGCAATATCTTTATGCGCTTTGAAACTCTAAAAAAATCTATTTTGGAGAATAAATCCTAATGCCACTTGATCCAAAATATCTAGAAATTCTACACAAAGATGTATTTAGCGAAGAGGATTATGTCGCCTTAAACACGCTAGCACAGCTTATGCGTAAGAGAATTTTAGAAGTTGTTTCTAAAAATGGAGGACACCTTAGCTCAACACTTGGCGCAGTGGAGTTAATTATAGCAATGCATTGCGTATTTGATAATCCAAATGATCCTTTTATCTTTGATGTCAGCCATCAAGCTTATGCACATAAACTCTTAACAGGGCGTTGGGATTCCTTTGAAACATTACGGCAAAGTGATGGAATTAGTGGCTTTACAAAACCAAGCGAGAGCGTGCAAGATTACTTTATTGCTGGACATAGCTCTACCTCTATTTCACTTGGCGTTGGTGCTGCAAAGGCTTTCAATCTAAAGGGAAGCAAGCAGATTCCAGTGGCACTTATTGGAGATGGGGCAATGAGTGCAGGACTTGCCTATGAAGCATTAAATGAACTAGGAGATCGCAAATATCCAATGGTTATTATTCTTAATGATAATGAAATGAGCATTGCTGAACCCATTGGCGCAATTAGCAAATATCTCTCCCAAATTATTGCAGGAAAGTTTGTGCAAGGGATTAAAAATAAAATTGGAAGCGCAATTAATAAAATGCCAAATGCAACTTATATTGCAAAGCGTTTTGAAGAGTCTTTAAAGCTCATTACTCCAGGAATTTTATTTGAAGAATTAGGATTAGAATATATAGGACCTATTGATGGGCATAATCTCAAAGAAATCATAAATACCCTAAAGCTTGCCAAAAACACTCAAAAACCAATCGTTGTTCATGCGCAAACCCTAAAAGGCAAAGGCTACACTCCAGCTGAAGGACATTTAGAGCAATGGCACGGAGTTAGCCCATTTGACCCAGTAAAAGGTGAAGCACTTTTAAAAAGCAACTCAAAAACTCCAACTTCTGTTTTTGCAGAATCCTTGCTAGAGTTTGCAAAAACCGATTCCAATATTGTAGGAATTACAGCAGCAATGCCTAGTGGCACAGGCTTAGATAAACTTATAAAAGCCTATCCAAAACGCTTTTGGGATGTTGCCATTGCCGAACAGCACGCAACCACGCAAGCAAGCTCCCTAGCAAAAGAAGGCTTAAAGCCCTTTGTGGCGATTTATTCTACCTTTTTACAACGCGCTTTTGATCAGTTAATTCATGATGTTAGCATTATGAAAATGCCTGTGAAATTTGCTATTGATAGGGCTGGAATCGTAGGAGAAGACGGCGAAACACACCAAGGCGCATTTGATATTAGCTATTTAAATATGATTCCAAACTTCACTCTCTTTGCCCCTCGTGATTTAGCTACACTCTCTTTAGCAGTAGAATTTGCAAAAGATTATTCAAGCGGACCTTGTGCATTTCGTTACCCTAGAAAGGAGTTTTTACTCCAAGAAGGGATTTTTAATAAGACGCCCTTTAAATATGGAAAATTAGAAATTCTAAAAGAATGCAATACTGAAATTTTATTGCTAGGTTATGGCAATGGGGTTGGACGCGCGCATAAATGCTTATTGGAGCTAGAAAAACAAGGGATAAATGCTAGTTTAGTGGATTTGCGTTTTGCAAAACCTTTAGATAAAGAAGCCTTAAATACTCTTGCTAAAACTCACAGAAAATGGTTTATCTTTAGCGATAGTGCAAAAATAGGTGGTATTGGACAAATTCTAAGCGCATTTGCACAAGAAAACGCATTGCAAATCCACATCATTTCTTTTGAATTTGAAGATGCTTTTATTTCACATGGAAAAATAGAAAAAATTGAAGCAAAACTAGGACTTGATACACAAAGTCTTATTGCAAAAATCACACAATACATTTAGGGGTAATCAATGTTTAAAGGATTAATTTTAGGGATTTTATTGACTTTTAGCATCTCTGTTTATGCACAGGATTCCGCAGATTTCTTACAAGATTTTGAACAAGAATACAGCATAAAAAAATCAAATGATCCACTTTATGACTACAATCACTTTATACACAGAGTAAATTGGGGTTTTTATGATTATGCACTCAATCCACTACTAAACACTTATAACAAAGCTATTCCACTAGGCTATCGCTATGGAATTTATAATTTCTTTGAAAATCTTACTTCACCCTTGCGCTTTTTGGCACATTTACTTGCCTTTCAACCTAAAGAAGCAATGGATGAATTAGGGCGTTTTGCGCTCAATTCCTCTGCTGGAATTTTAGGGCTTTTTGATGTTGCCTCACAAAATGGGCTATATTCTCACAAAATTGATTTTGGAGTTACTTTTGGAAAATGGGGAATAGGCAGTGGAGCTTATCTTGTTTTGCCTATTTTAGGACCTAGTAGCATACGCGATACCATTGCAATACCCTTAAATGCATTAGCAAATCCAACTACTTATCTTAATCCAACAAGTCTTAGTGTGGCTAGCTCTGCATTTAAAGAGTTTAACTATATTGCATACCATAAAGATACAATTGATAGCTTACGACAAGGAGCAATTGGTGATGACTATATTTTAATGCGTGCTGCTTACTTTCAGCGTCGCAATGAACTTATCAAAGGAGATTTATGAAAACATTAACAAAACTTTTATTTGCTTGGATTTTTCTAATTAGTCTTAGTTTTAGCATAGAATTTGACAAAATTGATAGCACAATGAAAACAAACATTAACACAACTTTGCGTATCTTGCAAAAACTCCCAAAAACAACGCAAAACACACCAAAAGATGAAGCCAATATTCAACAAGTGGCAAATCAAATCTTTGTGCTTTTTGATCCAATATTTGATTATAATCTTATGAGCCAACTCGCGCTCTCACAATATTACAAAACCTTAACACCAGAACAATTTAAAGCCTTTCGTGAAAGCTTTGAAAGAAATCTCAAAAAAAACTTTACAGACAAACTCAAACTCTATAAAGATGAAAAAATGGAAGTTGTTGGAGGAGACCAGCCAAAAAGCAATCGCTACAATCTCAAAACTTCTCTTATTTTAGATGGCAAGGTAAATTACATTACCTTTAAATTCTATGATAATAAAAAAGATTGGAAAATTTATGATGTGGATATTCTAGGCGTTAGCGTAATCCAAACTTACCGCTCACAAATTAGCGATTTTTTAGCAAAGTCTGATTTCAATGCGCTTTTAGATGGTCTACAAAGTGAAATTTCTTTTGAAACAAAATAATATATTTAAATCTCAAAAACTTATAGGAAGCGCTTTCTCAAAACTTTTTGCACGCTTTTATAAAAAAATCCTGCATGCACCAAAACGCTTTTTATTTGTTTGCGTGGCTTTGTTTTTCATTTTTGGATTCTTTGCTTTAAAGCTTCCCATTGATGCAAGTTCTGATAGTTTGATTTTAGAAAATGATAAAGACTTTAAAACCTATGAATCTATTTTAAAAAACTACTCCGCTAAAGATTTTTTAATCCTTGCTTTTAGTCCAAAAAGTGGCGATATATTCTCACCTAGCTCACTAGAAACTTTAAAAAAACTCAATGCTGATTTAAATGCAATCCCACAAGTGCAAAATGTGTTAAGCATTCTAAATGCACCCTTGCTCAAAAGCATACCAAACTTAGACTTACAAGAAACACTCAAACTTAGCCCTACTTTACTTTCTGAAAAAATAGATTTAAATCTTGCCAAAAAAGAGATTCTAAATCACCCTTTTTTCTTGCAAAATTTAATCGCAAAGGATGCAAAAACTGCTGGAATTGTTATCACACTCAAAGATAGCCCCCACTTAGAAAATCTAAAAAATCTTAAAAATACAGCAACTTCAGAGTTTGAAAAAAAAGAAATTCAAACACTCATAACTCTGGAAAAAAAACGACTTCAAGCGCAAAACGATTCCACAATTCAAGCACTCAAAGCTTTGCAAAAGAAATATGAAGGTTTAGAAATTGGAGGGATTCCACTAATTGCTAGCGATATGATTGCCTATGTGAAGTCTGATTTGATCACCTATGGCACCACACTTAGCGTAATTTTAGCATTTATGCTTTGGATATTTTTTAGAAACTGGCAATTTGTAGCACTCACACTTGGAATCTGCTTTTTTACCCTTGTTCTAAGCAGTGGAATTTTTGCGGCACTTGGCTATCAAATCACAGTAGTTTCTTCTAATTATGTTTCACTTTTATTAATTATTAATGTTTCCTTAGTGGTACATTTAATTGTAGCATATTTAGAGTTTTATGAAAAATTCCCAAATGCCACACAAAAAAGTCTGTTATATGCCACTTTAATTAGCAAACAAGCTCCGAGTTTTTTTGCAGTGCTTACCACAATGATTGGCTTTTTAAGTCTTGTATATTCTAATATTTTGCCCATTATTCATTTAGGAATTGTGATGAGTTTAGGCGTAAGCGTAGCATTAATTTTCACTTTTATACTCTTTGCTAGTGTTTTAGCCTTAATTCCTAAGCCTAAAAAAATTGCAAAACTCTCAACAATCCAAGAATCTCTTTTACACTTGTGTGCAAATCTTGCAATAAAAAAATCAAAAACAATCTACACTATTTCCTTGCTTTGTATAGCTTTTAGCCTATATGGAATCCAAAATTTAAAAGTGGAAAATAGTTTTGTAAATTATTTCAAAGACTCTAGCGCAATCAAACAAGGGCTTTTAAAAATTGATCAGGAATTGGGCGGAACAGTGCCTTTAGAAATCCTTGTAACTTTTATTAATACAGATAAAAAAGATTCCACAAATTCTTTTGAATCAGAATTTGAAGCAGAATTTACCGCTTTAGAATCCCAAGATGCTTATTGGTTTGACAGCCAAAAGCTCCGCATTGCAAAAAGTGTGCATAGCTACTTACAAACTAACCCATATATCGGATCAATCTTAAGCTTGCATAGCCTATCAATGCTTTTAGATAATCTGGGTATTGGCGCAGATGACTTTACTATTGCCTTTTTATATAAAAATGTCTCCCCAGATCTAAAAGCCCAACTTTTCACACCTTATGCAAACATACAAGAAAATCAACTCCGCTTTTCTCTCCGCACTTTTGATTCTAATCCAAACTTAGAACGCAACGCTTTTATCACGCAAATCAAAGCTGACTTACAAGAACTCTTAAAAAATGAAAATGTCAAGTTAGAAGTTAATGGCGCAATGGTGCTTTATAACAATCTCCTTCAAAATCTAATTGCATCACAAGTAGATACTCTAAGTTTTGTTATTGGTATGATTTTTCTAGTTTTTATTTTAATTTTTAGAAGTTTTAAGCTTGCCATAATTGCTCTCTTGACAAATTTGATTCCTTTAGGAACAATCTTTGGAATCTTAGGAATAAGTGGGATTCCACTAGATTTAATGGGGGTAACAATTGCCGCCATTGCGCTAGGAATTGGAGTAGATGATGTGATTCACTATATCCATCGCTTTATGGCTGAATTTAAAATCCATCCTTTAGAGCAAGCACTTCTAAACTCCCATAGCTCTATTGGAAATGCAATGTATTACACAACTTTGATCATCGTTGTAGGATTTTGTATGATGATGACTAGCAATTTTATCCCAACGATTTACTTTGGATTCCTAACCACTCTTGTTATGCTTCTAATGCTTGCAAGTGCGCTTATTTTACTCCCAGCGCTCTTATATAGCTTTTACAAAAAAGCATAATGCTCTAAATGCAATACTACATCTTGCCTGTAATTGTCCCATTGCAAATAATATAAACAGGCAATCTCTCTATCTTGCGCCTCTCTTAAATCTTTATTAAATACCACTGCTTCACATTTGGTTATGCCTTCTTTTAAAATTATCCTACTATGTTTTTCACCAAAATATCGCACATTTACAATCTTAGCCTTTGTATAAAACTTTGGAATCGCATTTGCACAGCCAAAAGGCTCGAAACTCTGTATCATCGCAAAAAACTCTTTTCCCACAACACTAAGTGGCAAATACCCTAAAGCTTCAGAAAAATTAGACTCCATTCTTTCTTGTTTATAATTAAAGCACATTAACGCTTCCTTAAAAGCCTCCAAGGATTCTTTCTTTAAGCTTAATCCAGCTGCTCCAAAATGCCCTCCAAATGCCACTAAATGCTCTCTTGTGCTTTCTAGAACCTCCATACAATCTGTATAACTAGAACGCATACTTCCTTTTAAGATTCCATTCTTTTGAGACAAAACAATGCAGGGCTTACAAAACTCTTCACTCAAACGCGCTGCGATAATTCCAACAATCCCTTCGTGCCAGCTAGGGCTATAAACTAAAATCACAGGGAGTTTTTGATAATTTTTCTGCTTACAAAACGACTCTTTAGCTTCTGTATAAATTATATTTTGTAACTCTTTGCGCTCTGTATTAATACTCAAAAGCTTCTCTAATAACTTTTTAGAATCCACCTTATCTTCTGTAATCAAAAAACGATAAGCAAGCATTGCGCTATCCATTCTCCCAGCACAATTTAGCAATGGCGCAATATAATAGCTAATAAGTTGCCCATCAATTTTATATTTACAAAACCGCTCTTTTAAGTGTATAAATGCCGTTCTTTGACTGCTCTTTAAAACTTCCAATCCCTTTTTTAAAAGCACACGATTCATTCCAAGTAAGGGCATAACATCACTTACAATCGCTAAAGCAAGCAAATCTAGGAAATCTCCCATCGCCATATCAATACCCATCACTTGTTTTAGAGCTGCACACAAATACCACGCCACACAAGCTCCGCAAATTTCAGGCTCTGGGAAATCTTTAGACAACTTTGGATTACAAATTAACGCATTTGGTAAAATCTCTTGGGGAGTATGGTGATCTGTAATTAATAACTCAATCCCTCTATTTTTGCAAATCTCAGCTGCTTCAATGGCATTAATCCCATTATCCACTGTGATGATTACATCACAATCTAACCGTGAGATTACAGACTTTGAAAGCCCGTAGCCATCACTAAAGCGATTTGGAATCTCAACTAAAATAGGATATTGTAATTTCTTAAAAAATGCGTGCAAAATTGCACAAGAAACAACCCCATCAACATCATAATCTCCCACAACAACAATGCGCTTTTTCGTATCTATCGCCAGCTTTATACGCCCTGCTATCTCTAGTAAATTCTTTAATTTTTCAGGCTTTGGCAAATCTTTTAAAGACTTAATCTCTTCTTTATCAAAACGCTGTTTTAAAAGCGATTCCACTTCCCTAAAATCAAGTTTTTTAAAATGCGGAATCATAAAAAATATTTAATTCCGTGCAAATTCAAGAGATTGTTTGATAAACTCTAAAATTACACAATTTGGAGCTTGCAATCTTGAAGTAAATTCCGGGTGAAATTGAACTGCCACAAACCACGGATGGTTTTCAAGCTCTATTGCTTCAATTAATCCATTACTCTCTCCACTTACTACCATTCCCTTAGCCTCTAACCTTTCTCTATACTTAGGATTTGCTTCATAGCGGTGGCGGTGGCGTTCTTTGATTACTTTTTGCCCTTGATATGCAGCTTGTAGCTTGCTGTTTTCTTTGGTTTGGCATTCATACTCACCAAGTCGCATAGTTCCGCCCATAGGCGAAGTATGTGTGCGAACTTGCTGATTTCCTGCTTGATCTATGAAATTTTCTATCAGATAAATTGCTGGCTCTTTTGTTGCGGGATTAAACTCCATAGAATCTGCATCTTTTATTTCTAAAACATTGCGACAATACTCCAAGATTGCTAGTTGCATTCCAAGACAAATCCCAAAAAATGGAATTTTATTTTCTCTAGCAAAAGTAATTGCGCGCATTTTTCCATTAATCCCCCGCTCTCCAAATCCACCCGGAACTAGGATTCCATCTACATATTTTAACTGCTCTAACGCTTCTTCATTTTTCTCTAGCTCTTCGCTATCAATCCATTGAATATCTACCTTTGTATCCAAGTTTGCTCCGGCGTGGATTAAGGCTTCAATGAGCGATTTATAAGATTCTTTTAAACTTAAATATTTTCCTACAAAGGCGATTTTGACTTCATTTTGTGGTGCTAAAATCTGCTTAACTAGCAAATCCCATTCTTTCATATCTGGGCTAAATTCAGGAAGCTTTAAAAATCTAGCAATCGGCACCAAAACGCCCTCTTTTAAAAAATTAAGTGGCATTTGATAAATACTCTTTGCATCTTGTGCCATAATCACGCAATCATAATCCACATCGCAACTCATAGAAAGCTTGCTTTTGAGCTCTTTTGGAATCTCTTTTTCAGTGCGTGCGATAATAATTTGTGGCGTTATTCCTATACGCCTTAGCTCTTGCACACTATGTTGTGTAGGCTTTGTCTTTAGCTCTCCTGCAGCACGGATTAGTGGGATAAGTGTTACATGCAGGCTTATCACTCTCTCCATTCCATATTCGTGTTTCATCTCGCGCATTGCTTCTAAAAAAGGCAAACCCTCAATATCACCAACCGTTCCTCCAAGCTCCACTACTAAAATCTCATTTTCTTCCCCTGCAAGGCGGATTCTACGCTTTATCTCATCAACAATATGCGGTATAACTTGGATTGTTTTACCTAGATACCCACCTTTGCGCTCCCTATCTATTACACTTAGATACACCTGCCCTGTTGTGAAATTATTTTTTGAAGAGAAATTCATATTCAAAAATCTCTCATAATGCCCTATGTCTAAATCCGTCTCTGCTCCATCGTGTGTTACAAACACTTCGCCGTGTTCTAGCGGACTCATTGTGCCGGGATCTACATTGATATAAGGATCTATTTTTAAGATTCCAACTTTAAAGCCAGAATGCTTTAAAAGTGTTGCAATAGATGATGAAGTAATTCCCTTACCCAAAGAGCTTAACACACCGCCTGTTACAAAAATATATTTCGTTTCAATTTTAGACATTACAAACCTCGCAATTAAAAACGCAAATTATACTTTTAGACAACTTCATTTTTGCTTTTTATTGCATTTAGAATCTTGTTATAATAAACAAAATTTAGCTAAAGGCATACAATGCTTGAAAAAATCTTAGAATCCTATCCTAAATTAAATTTACGATTCCACAGACAAGTTATTCTAAAGCTTCAAAACAACACTTGCATTTATGGTGCAAATGGAATAGGCAAAACAGACTTTGTGCTACACTACTTCAATCAACCACATTTTAGCGCATTGAAAAAACTCTACATTGACTGCAATGACACGCGCTTAAATCCACTAAAGGATTTAGAAAATATTCAACAATTTTTAAAAGAAAAAAATATTTCTATTTTGATTTTGGATAATTACACTCCCTTAATTCCACTTGATTTTAAACTTTCTTTTTTAATTGTAATCTCTAGCACCCCTTTACAAGGATTTCACAATCTCAAAATGCCCCCCATTACCTTTGCAGAATTTCTAGCAATGCGCAAAATCCCACAAGAAGAAGCCCTAACGCAATATTTAAAATTTGGCAATTTATTTGAACAATTAAATGAGCAAAAAAAGGGAGAGTTTTTAAAACTACTCGCTTCTAGTCCAACAGATTTTTGGATATTACGGAATCTCATTTTACATTTAGGGCAAAAGGTAACGCCTTATTATGTATATTCTAAGCTCAAAAAAGAAGGTAAGCTCTCAAAAGACAGATTCTACACTTATGCGCAAACCTTAGAAAAAGGCGGAATCTTATTTTGGCTAGAGAAGCTTGAACACGCTTCAGCTCCTAAAAAACTTTATTTTTGGGATTTTACTTTAAAAAACGCAGTCTCATTTGAACGCAACTTTAACCTACTTTTTGAAAATATGGTGTTTTTAGAATTACTTTACCATTTTAAGCTAAAGTTTTTTTACACTGATAAGCTTGATTTTTACATTCCTTCTTTATCGCTTGGAATCCTTTGTGCGCCTTTCACACAAACGCTAGAAATGCGCTTAAATAAACTTGGCAAAGAAAGGGAATTTTGCGATTTTTTATTAATCCTTTCTTTAAATGAAAGCAAACAAGGTGAGCATTTAGGTATGCCTTATTTTATTATTCCCTTTGTAGAGTTTGCAAAAAGTAGTGTTTTAGATTCCAATCTTTTAAATTTCAATTTGTAGTTTATCCAAAAAACACTTGCGTAATTTTTCACATAAATGCTAGAATCCAAAATTACTTTTAAAGGTGCAAAATGTTTGAAAACATAGAATCTGTTACCTATATCATTGGTGTGGCAACTGTTACAATCATTGCCGTTTTAAACCCTTTTGGCAATCTCCCCTTATTTATTGCAATGACAGAACAAGTTCCCATTCGCCTACGCCAAAAGCTTTTTCGTAATATTTTATGGGTGGCGTTTTTGATTGTTTTGCTTTTTTTATTTAGTGGTTCTTTTATTATGCAATATCTTTTTCGCGTTAATTTAGATAGTTTGCGTGTAGCAGGTGGTTTAGTCATTGGCGTAATGAGTTTAAAAAACTTACTTTTTTCTCAAACACAGCAAGATTTTTCTAACTACAAAGATTTAGAATTTAGCGAGCTTTTAAAACATAGCGTTATTCCTATGGCATTTCCTATGCTTGTAGGACCGGGAACTTTATCTACGGTGATTATTATTGCTGAGGAAAGCAATATGCTTATTGCAGCTGGAGCAGTGATTACAGCATTTGTGTTTTTACTAATTTTATTTTATTTTTCTGCTATGATTGAAAAAATTTTAGGGCACTTAGTGCTTTTCGTTCTTTCACGCATTTCATTAATCTTCATCGTGGCAGTTGGAATCCAAATGATTGTTACGGGGCTTCAAGGAATGGGAGTTATAAAACTCCCTTAAAGAAGCTTCTAAAACTTATTTTTACTCCATCTCCTTATGCCCTAAATCTGTAATATACTCTGCTAGTTGTTTGATTT
>Oklahoma_p2__coassemble_164_pt1 | contig 166663 bp, 166 predicted proteins | sample Oklahoma_p2__metabat2_low_PE_004 | metagenome-assembled genome bin Oklahoma_p2 | reverse complement strand
GGGGGGGGGGGGAAGCTTTTAGAATAACGCAGTTGCTACAAATCCTAAAGCAACGCTAAATACGATTGCTAAAACGCCCGGCAATAAGAATGCGTGATTAAACACATATTTACCAAGTCTTGTAGAACCTGTATCGTCCATTTGAACTGCACCTAAAAGTGTAGGATAAGTTGGAAGCACAAAAAGTGCTGAAACTGCTGCAAATGAAGCTACAAGCATATAAGAATCTCCCGGATTTGCCGCTGTGATTCCAAGTGCCGCAATAACAACTGGAGTGATAGCTTTTGCAGTCGCTGCTTGAGAATAAAGAAGCATTGCTGCAAAGAAGAAAATAACAGCTAACAATGAAGGAACAGCTTTTACCCAATCTCCAGCCAAAGTTTTAATTTCTTCTGTATAACCACCTACAAATGTGTTTCCAAGCCAAGCTACACCAAGAACACACACACAAGCTACCATGCCTGATTTAAACACGCTAGTATCAGCGATTTTACCAGTTTCTACTTTGCAGAAAATTACAATAAATGTTGCAACTGCAAGCATAAAGCTCATAATCGCCGCATCTCTAGGAACAATAACATTTTCAATCAAAACTGGCTTACCACCAATTTTTGAAATAGCTGTTGCATAAAGAACAACCAATAAAACACCAACCAAGAAGATTCCAACAGAAAGTTTTGCACCTTCTTTAAGCTCCATATTTTGCGCACCAACTGCAGGCTTAACTAAACCTTGAGCCAATCTCTCTTGATACACTGGATCTTTACTTAAATCAAGATTTAAGAACATTGTCATCACAAACGCTGTTAGCATACAACCAATAAATGTAGTTGGAATCCAAATTCCAAGCAATAGCGGGTAACTCCAACCAAGTGGCTCTAACACACCTGTCATATAAACAACAGCAGCACTAACAGGGCTTGCAGTAATTGCAATTTGACTAGAAACAACCGCAATAGAAAGTGGAGCTGATGGCTTAATATTTTGCTCTTTTGCAACTTCTACAATAACTGGAATCATTGAAAACGCTGTATGCCCTGTACCAGCAAGTAGAGTTAAAACATAAGTAACTGTTGGAGCAAGATAGTTAATATACTTTGGATTAGAGCGTAAAATTCTCTCTGCAATCTGCACCAAATAATCCAATCCGCCAGCAAGCTGCATTGCCGAAATTGCAGCAATAACTGACATAATAATCAAAATAACATCCCAAGGAATGCTACCAGGCTTCATTCCTAATGCTAAACCTAAAATTACAACACCAATTCCCCCAGCATAACCAATTCCGATTCCACCTAGGCGAATACCAACAAAAATCGCTCCAAGTAAAACGATAATTTGAAGAATTAACAGAATATCCATTTATTATCCTTGCTTTTTATTTTTTAAGACTTAAGCATCTCTTTTCTTTTTCATTTGTGGATTTAGCATATTTTTAGGATCCAAGATTTTATCAATCTCTTCTTTTGGTAAATACCCTCTCTCCAAACAAATATCCCCTACAGCCTTACCAGTTTGCAATGCTTCTTTTGCAATACTTGCAGATTTTTCATAGCCAAGCACTGGGTTAAATGCAGTTACAATTCCAATAGAATTTAGCACAGATTGCTTGCAAGCTTCGGCATTTGCAGTTAGGTGTTTTACTGCTTTTTGTGCCAATGTTTTCATTGCATTTTCTAAAATCACTAAAGAATTAAAGAGTGCATAAGCAATTCCGGGTTCTACTGCATTAAGCTCAAACTCCCCTCTTTCACTGCAAAGCATTATTGTTGTATCATTTCCAATCACTTCATAGCAAGCTTCTTGCACAACTTCGCAAATTACAGGATTTACCTTTCCGGGCATAATAGAACTTCCCGGTTGCATTTTTGGCAAATTAATTTCACCCAAACCACATCTAGGACCAGAATTCATTAAACGCATATCATTGGCAATTTTGTTTAATCTCACTGCTGCTGTTTTTAATGCACCACTTACAAAAACAAAATCCGCTGTATCTTGCGTTGCTGCGATTAAATCCGCTGCTGGTTTATACTCTACACCAGTGATTTCTTTTAATTTTTTCTCTACAAGATTCTTATAATCCGGGTGGCAGTTAATCCCTGTTCCAATTGCTGTTGCACCCATATTTAAAGTCTCCATCACGCTTCTTGCATAAGTCAATCTCTCAATATCAGTCTTAATGTAAGTAGCAAACGCATTAAATGTATTTCCTAAAGTTGTAGGAACAGCATCTTCAAGCTCTGTTCTACCCATTTTAATCATATCTTTAAAATCTTTCGCTTTGATTTCAAGCTCATTTTTTAACTCTTCCATAGCTTTTAGCAAATCACCTAATTTCGCATGTGTCGCTACTTTAATAGAGCTTGGATAAGTATCATTTGTAGATTGCCCTAAATTTGTATGATCATTTGGGTGAAGGTATTGATACTCACCTTTTTTATGCCCCATACTCTCTAATGCGATATTTGTTAGCACTTCATTAACATTCATATTTGTAGAAGTCCCCGCACCACCTTGGATCATATCCACAACAAATTGATCAATAAACTCGCCAGCAATTAGCCTATCGCACGCTTTTATAATTGCGTCTGCCTTTTGCGCATCTAAAACACCTACTTCCTTATTTGCAAGTGCTGCTGCTTTTTTAATTTGCGCAAATGCCTTAATAAAGAAAGGGTAATCCTTCAACTTCCTTCCACTCATATGGAAATTTTCCACAGCTCTAAAAGTTTGCACTCCATAATAGACATCATCAGAGATTTCTAACTCACCGATAAAATCGTGCTCTTTTCTAGTTCCCATGATAGACCTTCCTAAAGAATCTGAATTTAAAGATTAACTTATGTAATCTTTATGAAAGGGATATTACTCTTATAAAACTTATTACTTTTTGATTTATTATATTTAGTTTTTAATTTTCAGTTTTAAATTAGATATTATTTAAGATTCCTTTTTTACACTCATAAAGCACAATTCCACCTGTTACAAAAGTCGCGCATAAAATCCCCAAAGGATACGCAAGCATTACCCCAATAAAACCATAAAAACTTGGCAAACTCACCACAAAGAGCAATGCAAAAACAAGCGTATAAGAAAATGTAATCATAAAAGAGCTAAGCGTTCTTTGAATAGATTGGAAAAATATCGCACTTACAATATTTACACCCAAAAGTGCGTAGCCTAAAAAATATAACCGCATAGAATCTTGCGTATCTTTTAGTAAATTTATATCACGCATTGCAATATCATCTGGCAAAAACCAACTCACTAAATATGGAGAGCATATATAAAACAATCCATACAATACGATTCCACCTACTAAACTAAAGAGCAAGCCAAATTTAAAAATCCCTATCACTCGCCCCATTAGCTTTGCTCCATAATTAAAGCTAGCAATAGGTTGCACGCCTTGTGCCATTGATAAAAGAATCGTAAAAGGTATGATTCCAACATACATAATCACACTATAAATTGCCAATCCCCTATCCCCAGCAATATCTGAAATTGCATGGTTGAAAATCAACATCATTACACTAACACTCACTTCGGAGCTACTTTGTGGGATTCCATTTTTTGTCGCGTTTAAAAGCGCGTATATATTAAAAGAACGCACCAAAAACAAATCGCCCCTTTTGCGTAAAAAATGTTGTAGCAAAATACACATTCCAATGCCGTGTCCTAAAAGCGTAGCTAAAGCGCTGCTTGCAATCCCAAGCTCTAAAATAAATAAAAAAATATAATTTAATACAATATTAGAAACCGCCCCCACCACCATTGCCACCATTGCTAAAACAGGCTGTTTATCATTAATAGCAAAAATATCAAGCATAGGGTGCAATACAATAATAAATACTCCTAAATAAATCACTTCTGTATATTCTCTAACAAAAGGTAAAAGCTGCTCACTGCTCCCTAACATTAAAGCAATAGAATCGCTAAAGATATATAAAATGATTCCACCTATCACACTTGTAACAAGCGCGAAATAAAACACAGAGCTAAACACAACTCTTGCGTGCAAGGCTTTATTTCGCCCTAAAAAATACGAAGCCATTGTCGCCCCACCAACACTAAAGAGCAACTCAAAAGCAATAAGAACTGGAAAAATAGGCCAAGCAATTCCAATTGCCGCAAGCGCGTTTTCACCTAATTTTTTACCCACAAAAATGCCATCAATAGTAGAATAGCTTGAGAGTGCTAGCATAGCAATAAGCGCAGGAATAAAATAAGAAAAAAATAATTTTGGGATTCCAAGTGTTTTTAACTCTTCTTTAGATTTTTGTGATTTTTGCGCAGATTGCGCCATTACTGCCCCTATAATATCTTTAAGATTCTAAAATTTAAGGCGAAATTGTAGCATAATTAAAATTCTTAAATTAATCATTAATGCAACAATGTTACTTTATTTATCGGGATCTCGGTTGTAATGTTAGCATTATTTATAACAGGGTGTAGCCAAAGAGAAGATTTACAAAGTTATACAAATAACAACAAATATTCTAAATCTCTAAGTCCAAAAGAGTTTTAAAACAATATGGTGGGCTGTATGTGTTAAATAAAGAATATAGAGATTTTATTAAAGAGAATTGAAAAAACTTGACAAAAAGAGAGAATAAGTGCAAAATGCAATAAAGGGAATGAGTGATGAATAGTATAGAAAATACACAAATAAAAGAGGATTTTTATAAAACAATGCAGTAGGCAGACTCCAAGACCATAGAATACCAACCATCCAAAGAGATATAACTTCCCTGAATATTTAAAAAAATAAATAGAGCGATATACAAAAGAGTAAATGCACACTCTTAAAAACAAGAAAATAAGTAAAAAAGTATTTTCTCGACCAAAAAAGAGAAATGTAAAATATTTAATAAGGTTCTGTATAGTTAAATGATAGTTCCATTTTCTTGATTACGAGATATATGTTTTTATGCAAAGCTAAATAATCCTTATACCTTAATTTTATATTCTCTTAGAGACAAAATTATATTTAGCTACTTTACTTCTTCATGTATTTATTTCTGTTCCATAGAGCTAAATAAAAGCGTGATTCTATAAATACCAAATATAACTAAGATTTTGATAATAAATTTAAATGCCATTAATATGCAACATATTTTAGTCTTCTAATCTTAGCAATTCAAAAAGCTACTATAAAAACTCAAATACAGTATAAAGCTTTTGCATTTTTGAAACATTTTTTACTTTTTTGTAAAAAATTTGCTTACTTTTTTAAAAATAAAGTTTCCTTTTGATAAAATTAAAAGTTTTTTAACGCTTTATTTAAAGTTTTATACTTTCTTAGGAGGAAATGATGGCAGAAAATGTCAATCGTAGAGACTTCCTTGGTATGACTCTAGGGGCTGTTGCAGCTGTTGGTGTTGGCGCATCACTTGTTGCAATGAAGTCTTCTTGGGATCCATTGCCAAGTGTTGTTTCAGCTGGATTTACAACCGTTGATTTAAGCAGTATGCAAGAGGGAGAATATCGTCAAGTAGAATACAGAGGGACACCTGTGTATGTTATTAAAAAAACCACAGCAATGCAAAAATGCGAACAAAGAGATGTGATTGTTGGGGAATCAAGCTTTAGTGTAGGGATTCAAATCTGCACGCACTTAGGCTGTATCCCATCTTATGATTCTAATTCCACAGAATTTCACTGCGCTTGCCACGGAGGACGCTTTGACGCCTGTGGAAGACAAGTTTTTGGACCACCTCCAAGCCCTATGGTGATTCCACCTTTTAAAATTGATGGAACAAAATTAGTGTTAGGCGAAGAAGGACCAGAGTATTTAAAACTCATTGGAAAAGCATAAGGAGTAGCGTATGGCGCAAATTCAAAAAGCAAATGGCATTATTGATTGGCTAGATCAAAGACTAGCAGTTAAGCCTTTAATGAAAGTCTTAATGACAGAATATTGGATTCCAAAAAACATCAATTTCTTATGGGCAATGGGTGTTGTTTTGGTTGTTTTATTTACACTTTTAGTAGTTTCTGGGCTATTTTTATTAATGTATTATAAGCCTGATACCAAACTTGCCTTTGATAGTGTAAATTACACGATTATGCAAGAAGTTGCATATGGTTGGTTTTGGCGGCATTTACACGCTGTAAGTGCTTCTGTGTGTTTCTTAATCATTTATATCCATATGTTTGTTGCAATTTATTATGGTTCTTACAAAAATGGGCGTGAGATGATTTGGGTTACAGGAATGGTTCTTTTTGGATTATTCTCCGCAGAAGCATTTAGTGGCTATATGCTACCTTGGGGACAGATGAGCTACTGGGCAGCAGCAGTTATTACAAACCTATTTGGTGGAATCCCTGTAATTGGACCAGATTTAGTAGTTTGGATTCGTGGTAACTTTATCGTTGCTGATGCAACTCTTACAAGATTCTTTATGCTACATGTCGTTTTACTTCCTGTTGTGATTATGCTTGTGATTGCTGTGCATTTTTATTCTTTAAGAATTCCACATGTTAATAATATGTATGGTGAAGAGATTGATTTTGAAAAAGAAGCAGAAAAGTTCAAAGCAGGCAATAAAAAAGAATCTAAAGTAATTCCATTTTGGCCTATGTTCTTATCTAAAGATTTCTTTGTAGCAAGCTTCTTTTTAGCAATTTTATTCTATCTCACTTGCTACCATTATAGCTTTGCACTAGATCCTATCAACTTTGATCCAGCAGATCACTTAAAAACACCGCCACACATTTATCCAGAGTGGTATTTCTTGTGGAGTTATGAGATTTTAAGAGGATTTTTCTTTAGCGCGGATTTAGGGCTTATTGCATTTGGAATTGCTAATGTTGTCTTTATCTTGCTTCCTTGGTTAGATCGTAGCAAAGTCGTAGCACCAGCACATAAACGCCCTGGCTTTATGATTTTCTTTTGGCTATTAGTTGCAGATATGATTATTCTAACAATTTGGGGCAAACTCCCTCCAACAGGTATTAATGCCTACATTGGCTTTGCAGCAACAATTGTATTTTTAGCATTATTATTTGTATTCTTACCAATCATCACTAAAAGTGAAGATAAGAAGCAAGCATAAGGAGTAGGCGTATGAAAGAATTCTTAGCATTAATTATTGTTGCAGTTATTACAGGAATCATTTATTGGGGTGTAGAGCCTTTCGCACACGGACAAATGTATCCAGAAGTTGCCCCAGCAGACTATACTTTTTCAGATTTAAAACCTCTTGAAGTAAGCGAAGGCAATATCGCAAATGGTAAAGAGTTAGTAAGCACAAACTGCACCGCTTGCCACTCTATTAAAAGTGAAGGATTAGAATCTCCATTTAGCCCAGAAGATGCAGTGGCTGCTTATGGAGTGCTACCACCAGATTTATCTTCTGCAGGATTAATCTATGAGAAAAACTTCCTATCAAATGTGATTAAAGATGCAGCAGTTGCCACAAAACAAACACATAAATATGATGGCACACATCCAATGCCAGCGTATAATTGGATGAGTGATCAAGAAATTGCCGATATGGTTGCATATCTCCAAAGTATCGCTCCAAAAGAGCTTACAAACAAAGAAGTCTTTATCGATGCTTGTGGGCGTTGCCATAATGTGCGTTATGACAAATGGCAAGCAGATGGTGGCGTTACAACTTATTTAGGCGCGAAAGTCCCAGATTTATCAATGATGATTCGTAGTAGAAATATGGAATATCTCCATAATTTCATCAATGACCCACAAAAGATTCTACCCGGCACTGCAATGCCGCGCGTTGGTTTAACACAAAATGCAGAAAATCAAGTGATTGCCTATATGGAATCTGTTGGGGATAGCAAAAAGGCAGAGAGAGAATCTCTAGGTTATAAGCTTGTTATCTTTATGGTATTTATGGGTATTATCGCATACCTATGGAAGCGCAAAATCTGGAAAGATGTGCATTAATCTAAACCTTTAAAGCAAGGGATTCCTTGCTTTAACTCTCTTAATCATATAAGCCCTTTAGCTTAGGATTGACTCTAATCTTATGCTCTATATCAATCTTAAAAACTTTTTCTACAAATTCTAAATTTAGCTTTAGTGTGTCTTGTGTTTTTGTTAAAATCACGGAATCTCGGACATTTTTTTGCACCACCTTATAAGCATAAAACCCCGCCAAAAATGCAGAATATAACATACAAGAATTGTGGCTATAAGTTGTTATTACCACGCTTTGACTACTTAGCGCATAAAGCATTTTAAAATACTCATAAGTCCATAAATGATGATTTTTTAAAGGGCTAAAAGGATCTTGAAAAATCACATTAAACTTTTCTCTTTTACCTTGTTGTATCTCTTTTAAAAAACCTTTTAAAATCTCCCTTGCGTCCCCTAAATGCAACTTAATATTAAAATTCCCTTCCTTAAACGCACGCTTCTTTTCTAAAGCACATAACACTTCTTTTGCTCTTATTAATTCTTTGGGATAAGGGTGTTCTTTTAAGTTTTCTAAAAACTCTAATTCTGGGGAATCAACACGCACCATTCCACTAAATCCACACTCTTTAAGCACGGAATACAAACTTAGTGTATTAAATCCAAGTCCAAAGCAAATATCAAGCACATTTAGCGTTTTAGATTCTAACTTTTTAAAATCTAACTTTAGAGCAACTGCTGGTAAAATATGCTTATGGAGCGTCTCTTGCAACGCACCATCATTTGTATTATGATAAGCTTCATTAAAACGCGCGTTATAAAGCGTTACACTTGTATCATTTGTGAGAATTTGCATTTTTTATCTTCTTTAGTGAAAATTAACGGATAATTTTATAGAATTTCACCTATTATTATCCAAAAAGTGTTGCAAAATAGCCACGAATAGAGGGAACAAATGGGGTTTGCAGATTTTTTTAAAAACTTCACTAAAGAGGAAAGAGCCTTACCAAAGGAAGCTCCAAGCCACTGGGTTAAATGCCCGGGTTGTAACGCACTAATGTATTATAAAGAAGTTATCGCCCAGCATTACACCTGCCCAAAATGCAATTTTCATATGCGCATAGGCTTGCAAGACAGAATCGCTTTAATGTGTGATGAGGGAAGTTTTGTAGAGTTTGACAAGGATTTAAGCCCTAATGATCCACTGGATTTTGTGGATAAAAAGAGTTATAAAAAACGCGTGGAAGAATACACCAACAAATGCGGTCGCCCAAGCTCCATTATAAGCGGAGAATGCACAATTAATGGCATAGGCGCGCAAATTGCACTTTTTGATTTTAATTTTATGGGTGGCTCGCTTGCTTCTGTGGAAGGTGAAAAGATTGTGCGCGCTATCGCAAGAGCCATTGAAAAAAAACAAGGGCTTATTATTGTAAGCGCTAGTGGCGGTGCTAGAATGCAAGAATCCACTTATTCTTTAATGCAAATGGCAAAGACTTCTGCAGCACTTAATACGCTAAATCAAGCAGGATTGCCCTTTATCTCTGTATTGAGCGATCCCACAATGGGTGGCGTTAGCGCTTCTTTTGCCTTCTTAGGCGATATTATTATGGCAGAACCGGGTGCAATGATAGGCTTTGCTGGAGCTAGGGTTATCAAACAAACCATTGGGGCAGATTTGCCACAAGGCTTTCAAACAGCGGAATTTCTACTAGAACACGGATTAATTGATATGATTGTCCAACGCAAAGATATGAAAAAAACCATCGCTCAAATTTTGGAGTATTTTACAGCGCAAGCTTAAAATTCTATGATAAAAATTAATATTTATTATATTGCTAAAAATAACAAAGATTTAAGCGACACGCTTTGTGGTGAGTTTGCCACCCTTTGTCTAAGTTTTGGCGCAAAGGTGGAGTTTATCAATCTGTTTTCAAAACACATAAAAGAAAGTCAAAAACAAGAAGTGCTAGAAGCACAAAAGTCTTACACGCAAGCTTTCTTAAAGGTTATAAAGCCAAATACCTATAAAATCGCCCTAACTCCAAATGCTAAGACTTTAGATTCCTTTGCATTTGCAAAGATTTTGCAAGACAAAGGGGAAATTGCATTTTTTATCGGTGGTGCCTATGGGCTCGAAGATTGCTTTATCCAAAGTTGCAACACACAAATTTCACTCTCACCACTGACTTTTAGCCATAAAGTTGCCAAAATTGTTTTAAGCGAACAAATTTATCGTGCGTTTTGCTTGCTCAATAATCATCCATATCACAAATAAAAGGGAAGTTATGAAACTAGAGGAATTGGGAAATTTTAAAAAAATATTATTACAAAAACGCCAAGCAATTTTGGATAATAACCTAGAACATCTCCAATCAATGGAACATATACGCGATTTGTCTTTTGATGAAGCCGATCAAGCTGCAATGCATATGAAAAACACGCTAGATAGCTCTATTTTTACACGCCATAATACTGAACTTGAATATATTGACTCTGCTCTTACTAAAATCGAGCAAGGCTCTTATGGAATTTGTGAAATGTGCGATGAACCCATCGCAAAAGAACGCTTAAAAGCAAAACCACATGCAAAATATTGTATAGTATGCCGAGAAATTATAGAAAAAAGCTCAAAGGATTAATATGAAGTTTAAATATTACATTGTCGCACTCTTTGTCTTTATTGTGCTTTTAGGGCTTTATGTGTATAGCCTAAGTGGTGAGAGTTATACCTTTATGATTCCATTTAGCACAAAAAGCATCACTCTGCCTGTGGCAGTTTGGTATATCTTGCCAGTTATTGCATTTTTTATCATCGTTGTTTTTTTGGAAATAGGTGGAGCATACAGAATGTGGCGCAAACGCACAAAATACAAAAACGATTACAAAATTCTGCTTGAACAACTAGAAAACCAACTTTTAGGCAAGGATTCCACACTTAAGCAACCCACAATGAACCGCTATAAATCACTCTCCATTGTGCTAAACAACTTAACTCTTGATGTAAAAGAAGGTGTTGCGCTAAAAAGCGGGGAAGCTAGAATAGATGAGCTCATTGAGCTTTTAGGAAATTTAAAGCGCGGAGAGTATGTAAATTTAAAAAAGTTTAATCCTAGCGATAAATCGCCATTTGTGCGTCAAAACACGCTAAACCAAATCCAGCACGATGAAAAATTTGCCACGGAAGTGCTAAAACGCGCAAATTTTGATGAAACTTATAAGCGTGAAGCTTTTAAAAAACTGCTTGAAAGTGATAATTTAAAAGACATCAAACGCTTCGTAAGTGAAGTCAAATTTAATAAAGACTTAGCGAATGTTGTGTTGGGAATGTGCTATGCTAAAAAAATGGATTTTGATAACACAGAAGTTGCCAAACTTTGCGATGAAGTGGGATATAGCAAACAAGATTATTTATTGCTTGCCCAAAAAATGAAAGAATGTTACGAACCTGCAAGTTGGGTAAGTTTATTTGAAGAGCTAGCAAACAAGAATGAAAATGCCGAGGTTGCGTATTTCTATGTTCTCCTGGAACTTGAAATGATAGAAGAGGCAAAAGAACGCTTAAAAGCACATCCAGAAAATGAACTCTTAAAAGTGCGTGCATATTTAGACTTAAAAAGTCTAGGCAAGAAATATCCGCTTGAATTATTCTTGCTAGATTAAAATAGACTCCATAATGGAATCTATTTTATTCCCCATATCCATATTTTTCTACAATAAAGTCAATATCCTTATCTCCCCTGCCACTAAGATTTACTAAAATCTTTTTACCCTTTAACTCTGGAGCAATTTTTAGCGCATAAGCAACAGCGTGGCTGGACTCAATTGCTGGGATAATTCCTTCATTCTTGCTTAACTCAAAAAATGCATCAATGGCTTCTTTGTCTGAAATTGTCGCAACTTTTGTTCTTTTAATTGCATTCAAATAAGCATGTTCTGGTCCCACACTTGGATAATCAAGCCCGCTTGCCACGCTATATACAGGTGCTGGCTCACCATTAGAATCTTTAAGTATTATAGAATTAAATCCGTGCATTACGCCTTCACTTCCGTAACTAAGGCTTGCTGCGTGCTGTCCTAGCTTACTGCCTAAACCTAATGGCTCTATTCCAACAAGCTCCACACAATCATCAATAAATCCGCTAAAAATCCCCATAGCATTGCTTCCGCCACCCACGCAAGCTGTTACAATATCTGGCAACTCTCCTGTCATCTCCAAAAACTGCTCCCTAGATTCCACGCCAATAATCGCTTGAAAATCACGCACCATTTTAGGAAAAGGATGTGGTCCCACTACAGAACCAATGGCATAAATAGAATTATCTAAATCCTGTAAATATGCTTCAAATGCGGAATCTACAGCTTCTTTAAGCGTTTTTGCTCCAAAACTTACAGGAATAACCTTTGCTCCTAAAATCTTCATTCTAATCACATTTGGATGCTCTTTTGCAATATCAACTTCACCCATATGGATTTCACACTCTAGCCCAAAATACGCCGCTGCTGTTGCAATTGCTACCCCATGCTGCCCTGCCCCAGTTTCTGCAATTAGCTTCTTTTTGCCCATAAATTTAGCAAGCAATGCTTCTCCCATACAATGATTAAGCTTGTGTGCGCCGGTATGATTTAAATCTTCTCTTTTAAGATAAATCCCTGCTCCTCCATATTTTTTCGTTAAATTATGTGCAAAATAAATCGGTGTTGGACGCCCTTGAAAATGCTTTCTAATCTTACGCAATTCTGTGATAAAATCACTATTTTGCGCAATCAAATCATAGGCTACATTAATCTCATCCATTGCCTTTTTCACTGCATCTGGGACAAAACTCCCACCAAATTTTCCAAAAAAACCTTCAGCGTTTGGATATTCCTTTAAATACGGCTTTTGTTGCATTTTTTCTCCTTCATATTTTTTTCTTGGTGGTTAATTTCATCATCCAGCTGTTACTCCAACCAAATAATACTAAGATATAAAATGCTTTACGCACTTCAAAATACGATTCTCCATTAACAAACTTAAAATCCCCAAAAAACATTACAAAACATACAATAAATAATAAAAAAACATTAAAATATTCATAAGAATCCATCGTTCCATAACGCTTAAAACAATAATATCCCACAAAACAAAGCCCAAGACAAAGAAGCCCTAAGTCTATGTAACCATAAATTCCACTTTTAAAAAAAGGAGTAATCACAAACCCAAAAAGTGCACAAACAATTACATTAAAACTTGGCTGTGTGAGTTGTAGAATCTTTCCTATGGCACTTTTATCAAAACTCAAATTTGCAAGATAGATAATAGCAGGAAACAAAATAAAAAAACAATAAAATGTATAATCTGTGACAATCTGATAAAGATTTTTATAAAAAACATTCTCATTATTTAAAGCAATAGAATCTTTTAGTGAAAAAATATCCAAAAATACGCGCTTTAGTAAAAACATTTCACTATAAAGCAAAAACAAAAATACACACAGCACAATTCCAATAGCCAAACTATATACCTTTGGCAAATGGCTAATATAAATGCGCACAATGTTAAAAATCGCCACAATCACACTACAAGTTAGCAGAATAATTCCAATATTAAAATACACTCCAAAAGGCTGCGTTGTTAAACGAAACATTTGCCCAAACTCATTAAAATAGCTTGTTAAAACTAACATTAAAATTGTAAAAAGCCCAAGCACAAAATACAAAGAAGCAAACACAAGATATGGAACAGTAATTTTACGCATTTTTAACCTTTATGGATTTTTTTGAAAATACCCATCAACACCATCAGCAATTCCTATTGCAAGAGCTTTTTGATATGCACTTTGATTAATACGCTTACCTTCTTTTGGATGTGTGATATAGCCTACTTCTAACAAAACAGATGGCATTAATGCACCCACAAGCACCCAAAATGGACCTTCCCTAACCCCACCATCTATCACTTGCTGATATTTTCCACGCAAAGATTGAAGCATTCCATATTGAATATCAATAGCAAGTTTATTAGAAGCAACAATGCGTTGTGTGTTTAATGTATTTAAAAAAGATTGCTTAGAAAAATAATTCATTCCTTCTGTATCGTCTTTATTCTCTAAAGCAGCCACCTTTTTAGCGCGCTCACTTCTTGCAGTTGAAAGAAAATAACTCTCCACGCCTTCAAATTTTGCTTTATTTTCAGCAATAGCATTTGCGTGGATAGAAATAAACAAATCCGCATTTTTATTATTGGCAAAACTTGTCCTTTGACGCAATCCAATAAACACATCTTTTTGACGCGACATAAAAACCTTATAACCACGCTTTTTTAGCTCATCGTTTAAATATTTTGCAACCTTTAGAACAATAGTTTTTTCACACACTTTTTCAACACCTATCGCACCACAATCCTTACCTCCATGTCCGGGATCTACAACGATAATTTTATTCTTGTTTGTGGTAGCTCTTTTTTGAGATTGATTTATTTTAGATTCCACATTCTGTGTAGATCTTCTATCAAAAAGAGAGGCAATAGAAACATTATCTGATTGTTTTTTTAAATTTGGAATCCTAAAACTCGCACGCTTTTTATTAATATCTAAATCAATTTTTGCACTCTTTGGAAGGGAGATTACAAGACGAACTTTATCCTTAGAATTTTGCGCAATCTTAATGCTTGCATCATCTTGAAAATCAAACACCTTTGCAGAACCTAGCAATTGCGCATTAATATCATACACATAACGCACTATACCTTTATTCTCTAACACAAAACGCTTAAAAAAACTTTCTTTAACATTTTCATTAAAATCTAGCGCAATTCCATTTTGCAGCTGTTTAGCAGTTGTTATTTTTAAGTCTGCAAAAAGTAGCGTTGAAAACAAAAAAAACGCAATAATTAGGCGTATCATTGACTTAATTCATTAATAATTTCTTGAACGCTTTGGATTTTTTCTATTTTATATCCATTTGCCCCAGTAAAATACAAGCCATTTTCTGGATCTCCCAAATATCCATCCCCCAACCCATCAGCAATACAATAGCCCACTTTCTTTGCCTCTTCACCCCTATGGCAAGGTGCGACACAATTGCTAATGCAAGCAACCTTAGGTGCTTTTCCCTCTCTTAAGCCCTTAATTACTCCTGTAATCACTGCGCGCGCAGGATAGCCAACAGGGGATTTGATTAGCTCAATATCTTCTTTTTTTACCTTTGGCATTAGCGTGTTATAATAGCTTGCATCACACTCTTTAGCCCCTAAAAATCGTGTTCCCATTTGCACGCCACTTGCTCCAAGATTCATAATATTATCAATATCTTTTCTATCCCAAATTCCACCCGCGGCAATTAGTGGAATCTCTCCCCATTTTTTACTCTCTTCCAGCACTTCTGGTACAATGGCTTCAAGTTGATGTTCAGGCTTAAAACAATCCTCATAGCTCACCCCTTGATGCCCCCCGCTTAAAGGACCTTCCACAATAACTGCATCTGGGATTCTTTTATATCTCCCTTCCCATCGCTTACACAAAATCTTTAACGCCTTAGCCGATGATACAATAGGAATCAAAGCCACATTTGGAAAATTGCTTGTAAATTCTGGCATATTTGTAGGTAATCCAGCCCCTGTAATAATCATATTTGCCCCAGCTTCACAAGCATCTCTTACCACGCGCCCATATTCGTTAATCGCATATAAAATATTTGCCCCCAAAGGCTTTTCCCTACAAATTTTTCTTGCATTTTTAAAAATCTCAAATAAAGATTCTCTAGAATAAAAATTTAGCGTATCAAAGGGCCGATTTTTAATTGCCTTTTGGATAAATGCACTTTTTTGATAATATCCTGTCCCCACACAAGAAACAATCCCCATTGCACCAGTTTTTGAAACACTTCCGGCAAGTTTATCCCAGCTAATCCCAACTCCCATTCCACCTTGAAAAATAGGAATCTCAATTGTGTATTTACCGATTTTTATTGGTTTTAGCGTTGTATTTAGCATAAATTTCCTTTATTTTATGATGACTTTTGCAAACTTGCGCTTTCCAATTTGCAAAATATACTCACTCTCTTGCAAATTCAATTTAGAATCTTCTACCTTCTTGCCATTTAGCTTTAATGCGCCTTGCTTAATTGCACGCAATGCTTCAGAATTAGAATCACAAAGCCCACATTCTTGAGCTAATTGTGCTATCCAAATTCCCTTTTCTTTAGTAAAAACTGGAATATCGCTTGGCAATTCATCTTTACTAAAAACTCTTGCAAATTCTTCTTTGGCGGCATTTGCAGCATTTATATCATAATAGCGCGCAATAATTTCTAAAGCTAAATTCTCTTTTACAACTTTTGGGTGCAACTCCCCTTTTTCAACACCTTGTTTTAATTCTGCAATTTCTTGCAAGCTCTTTGTGCTTAAAAGCTCATAATACCGCCACATTAAGGAATCTGAAATACTTAAAATTCTCCCAAACATTTCTTTTGGTTCTTGCGTAATTCCTACATAGTTCCCTAAACTTTTACTCATTTTATTCACACCATCTAAGCCTTCCAATAAAGGCACCATCACCACAGATTGTTCTTTTTCTAACCCATAAGCACGCTGTAAATGTCGCCCCATAAGCAAATTAAACTTTTGATCTGTGCCTCCAAATTCAATATCACAATTTAACGCCACAGAATCATATCCTTGTAAAAGCGGATAGAAAAACTCCACAATACTAATAGGGCTTTGAGCCTTAAAGCGTTTTTCAAAATCATCACGCTCTAACATTCTTGCTACTGAAAACTTTGCTGCAAGCTCAATCATTCCACGCGTTCCTAAGGAATCTAACCAGTTAGAATTAAACACAATCTCCATTTTAGAAGCATCAAGCACCTTATAAACTTGCTCTTCATAAGTTTTTGCATTCTGTAAAACTTGCTCTTTACTTAGTGGTTTTCTTGTTTCACTTTTACCTGATGGATCGCCAATCATTCCTGTAAAATCTCCAATGAGAAAAAACACCTTTGCGCCATATTTTTGAAAAGTGGCTAGCTTTTGTAAAAGCACTGTATGCCCTAAGTGCAAATCCGGAGCCGTTGGATCAAATCCTGCTTTTATCGTGTAAGTTTTACCTTCTTTAAAATAATTTGTAACAAGCTCTTTAATATAATCAAAGCCTATAATCTCTTGCACTCCGCGTTCAATCTCTGCTAATGCTTCTTTGATTTTAGATTCCACACTCATTATTTCTCCCTTAGTTTGCATACGCATCTTTTAATGCATACACATCAATAATTTTATAATTGCTACCAAGCAAACTTCTAATAGCCTTTAAATCCGAAACGCTACTTTCAAAACGCACTTCACAATGTGTTGCATAAGTACTTTTTTGAGAGCCTAACTCAACACCTAATACATTAATATCGTGCTTTGCCAAAAAAGTTAAAAAGCTTGCAAGCACGCCTTTTTGATTTTCCAATGCTACAATAAGCTTGTAAATTTGTAGCTTATCTTCTAACCAATCCACATAAAGCATTTTCACGCCCTTTTGAATCTCTAAATAAGCTCTATCGCAAAGCTTGTGATGCACAAACGCCTTAGAGCCATTTTTAAAAGCAATAATAGAATCACCAAATTTTGGATGACAGCAATAATCAAAAACTGCTTGATTAATTGTATGATTTGTTTGGATTACAAGATTATCAAAATGCAATTCTTTAAGCTTTAAAATCCTAATTTTAATCTGCTCTAAAAACCCAGCATTTTGGCGATAATTGTTTTTAATACGATTTTTAATATCTTTAAGATAGCTAATATCCGTTGTTGCACGATAAACCATATCTTCTAAATTATTTTGCACAATATAGTTTTCAATCTCTTCAGCACTCTTGCCAAAAATTGTCGCAAGGATATTAATAGCACTTTTGCGTTCAATTTCTTTGATTCTGCTCGCACAATTCATCTTTAATTGACTCTTTGCGCGTGAAGTTTTAACAGCATCCATCCAAGAACAACGCAAAATCGTATCTTTTGCAGTAATGATTTTTACAATATCACCACTCTTAAGCGTTGTTAGAAGCGAAGTTTTTTGATTATTAACATAGGCTTCTTTTGCGCGATTCCCAACTTCTGTATGCACCGCATAGGCAAAATCAAGCACCACAGCACCAATGGGCAAGGAATAATTATCCCCATCAGGGGAAAACACAACAATATCCTCTCTGTATAAATCATTTTTCACAAGCTCATAAAATTCTTCAACAGAGTTATTTTGGAATTGCAATTTATTAAGCCAATCTAAACTAGGACCGCTATTTCCCCCTGTTTTATACTTCCAATGCGCTGCGATTCCATATTCCGCACTTTTGTGCATATCTTCTGTGCGGATTTGCACTTCAAAAATTGCAGAATCGTCAAAAAGCGTGCTATGGATTGTTTGGTAACCATTCTCTTTTGGCAATGCAATATAATCCTTAAAGCGCGACATAATAGGCTTGAAACGCAAATGCAAAATCCCAAGCGCGCGATAACACTCTAAAGGTGTTTTAACAATCACACGAATGGCTAATAAATCTAACACCTCATCAATAGAAATCCCCTTGCGTTGCATTTTTAGATAAATAGAATAATGCCGCTTCACACGACTTGCAATCGTAAAATCCCCCTCTGGAATCCCGCCTTGAATTAAACTTTTTTTAACCTTTTGAATAAAAGCATTAAGTTTTAATTGAATAGTTTGTTTATGGCTTTTAAAATAGCTATCAATTTTGCGATAATCTTCTGGAAAAATATAATAAAAACTTCTATCCTCAAGCTCATTTTTAAGCGATGAAATTCCAAGTCTATGAGCAATAGGTGCATAAACTACAAGGGTTTCTTCTGAAATTCTCCGTTGTTTGTTTGGCGCAAGCGCTGAGAGCGTTAGCATATTATGCAGTCTATCACAAAGCTTTACCACAAGCACACGCACATCTTTTACAGAAGTGATTAGCATTTTTCTAAAGCTTAGCGCTGCAACAACTAATTTTTCATTAGAATGTGAAGCAGGGAGCTCTTCAGCGCGGATTGCAACAATCTTTGTTAGCCCATCAACCAAAGATGCCACATCTTCGCCATAATCACGCTTCACATATTCAAGTGTGTAATCTGTATCTTCCACCACATCGTGTAAAAGCGCGGCACATACCATAACCTCATCGCCACCAAAATGCGAAACAATGCACGCCACAAGCAAAGGATGCACAATATAAGGCTCTCCGCTTTTTCGTTTTTGTGTTTTGTGTGCTTCTGTGGCAAAAGCAATGGCATTTTGAATATTTGGTGTCATCTCCACCATAGAATACAACAGCTCTAATGCCGCCTTTGGGCTAGAAATCTCCGCAACTTGTTCTAAAAACTTCAAATTCTGCCTTGAGATCTCTTTTTAAAAATCCTTAGCTTGTAGCTCTTCAATTTTATCTAAGCCAATCTTACCTTCAGCAACTTCAAGCAATGCAATATCAGAAAGCTTGCTATTTTTTACGCTTTTGCTTACAAGCGGTTTTGCACCACGACTTAACTCATCAATTCTTGCAAATAAAATATTTGATAGCAAATATCTATCTCCATTTACTTGTTCTAATGCCATTGCAGCAATTTCTTCAATTCTCATTTTCTATTCCTTTATAAATTAATTAAATACCTTTGAACATACTGCGCAAGAATCACCTTGAATTACTTTTAATAAATTTCCTTCACGCAACATATTACACACTACAATAGGCAAGCTATTATCCTTTGCTAAAGCAATAGAGGTATCATCCATTACTTTAATATTATCTTGCAATGCGTGTTCATAACTGATTTTCTCTAGCATAACCGCATCGCTAAATTTCGCAGGATCTTTATCATACACGCCATCAACCTTTGTAGCCTTAATAATCATCTCCGCTTCAATTTCAATTGCACGCAATGTCGCTGCTGTATCTGTTGTAAAAAACGGATTCCCCGTTCCTGCTACAAAAATCACAACACGCCCTTTTTCTAAATGTCTAATTGCACGACGATTAATATAACTCTCGCACACTTCTTTAATCTCTAAAGCACTTTGCACACGCACATCAATACCATAATATTCCAATGCTTCTTGCATTGCTACACCATTAATCACCGTTGCTAACATTCCCATATGATCACCACTTGTGCGACGAATCAATCCACCTTTTGACGCACTTACGCCACGCACGAAGTTACCACCACCAATTACGATTCCAACTTCAATCTTATTTTCCACAAGCGTTTTAATCTCGCTTGCTAGATAATCTAAAATTTTACTTTCAATCCCAAAGCCACTCTCACCAGCCAACGCCTCTCCTGAATACTTAACCAAAACGCGCTTTGCCATTTGCTTTGCCTTTACTTTAATAATTACTTAAATCCGCAATTTTAATCAAAACTTACTTAATAATCGTGTAAATTTCTAAAATCACTTGCCAATTTCATCATTTTTTTGGCGCAATTTTTGAATTTGTGTTTCTTGTAGAATATATGCTTTTTGTAAATGCAAGCTAGGACTATCCTTATTGGAATCCTTTTGTAAATCTCCTTTTAAATTGTCCTTACTTAAGCTTTCAAATTGTTCAAAATGCTCTTTTGCTCCTGTGTTTTCAAAGCGCAAATCCCCTAAATTCTTAGAATGCAACTCTTTACTTAAAGAATCCAAATGGCTTTTTAGATTCTTTTTTAGCTCTTTTTGCAAGGGAGTTTCTAACGCTTCTATATCTTCTGTTTTCTTTGTTTTTTCAAGCTCTAAGGTCTTATTGGATTCCATTTTCTCATCTTTAGATTCCTTATCTAGCTCCGCAGAACACGCCCCAAATAAAACAACAAAACACGCAATTAATAACCGCAAAACAAAGCCTTAAAAAACAAATTTTTATTAAAATTCTATCCATTATCTGCTTTATTTTTGTTACTTCTTGTTGCTTTCAAGTTTTTTAGGTTATATTTATCCATTTACAAAAAGGACTCCAATGTATCCCCTAAACCTCCTAGAAGAAGAGCTAAAGCACAAAGTCGCCGCTGACTTTTTCAGCCCAAACCCACAAAGTGAGCTTATAAAGCTTGATAAAGATTCTAAAGCATTACTAAAAAGCCTAGATTCTACGCAGATTCTAGGGCGGATTGATTTTTGTATAAGCTACAACGCAAAGACACTTTTCCAGCCTATAAACTTTTTGTGGGCAGAAGCCAAAAAAGGCAATAAGGCAGATATTATAGAATCTTTTATCCAGCTAATCCTAACCATAGGCAAGGAAAAAACCTATGAAAACAACCTCCCGCCCATTTTCTTAGGAGCTTTTGATTGTGAGAAAATAGCCTTTATCCCATACCACGAGCTAGATTCTATCTTCACGCAAAACGACTTTAATTGGCTCGTAACCCCAAGCAACCACGACACAAAAGAGTTTAAAACGCTTCACACCAAAACAAAAGAACTTTTAGAATCTAAAAAATTGCAATTTAGCTTCAAAAGCGACTATAAAGAATTACAAAATTTCATACACCTAAACTTCACGCTAAATAACGAAAACATTGCCAAAATCCCCATAACTAAAAACAACTTTACCACCATTTATCAAAAATGGCTTACAAGCGTAGCCCCAAGCATTGGCATTGATTGGAATCTCGCTAAAAACACAGGGATTTTAGACGCAGATTTCTACCTAGCAGATTTACTAAGCGCTGAAAATCAAAGCCTATTAGACAAACTCTTTGTCGTGCTAAAACAAACGCATTATGAGTTTAATAAAACCACCACATTTATGGGGACACAGCAAAAAGATACCGCAAGTTTTAATGATAATCAAAAAGCCCACACAGCCTTTTGGAATCTCTATGAACGCCCACCAAAAGAAGAGTATTGGAGCTACATTATAGATAGGCGAGACTTGCTTGTGCCTAGCGATATTAGAGAGCGAAAAGGCGCATTTTTCACCCCGCAAATTTGGGTTAGCAAAGCCCAAAGCTACCTAGAAAAAGCACTAGGTGAAAACTATCAAAGCGAGTATTATATATGGGATTGTGCCGCAGGGACAGGCAATCTACTCACAAACCTTACAGAATCTCACAGACTCTATGCTTCTACCTTAGATAAGGCTGATGTAGAGATTATGCAAGAATTATCAAGTGAAAATGCTCTGCACCTACTGCCAAAGCATATTTTTCAATTTGACTTTTTAAATGATGAGTTTTTTGACAAGCCTTGTGATAAACATATCAAAAATGAACTAGATTCTAAATGCCCTAATTGCGTAGAATCTAAACTGCCAAAATCCCTGCAAGAGATTCTAAAAAATGATGAAAAACGCAAAAAGCTTATTATATTCATCAATCCTCCCTATGCGGAAGCCACTTCAGGCACGACACCAGCAGGCACAGGCAAAAATAAAGATGGTGTAGCCTTAGGCAATGCCACTTATGAACGCTATAAAGATTCTATGGGAAAGGCGAGTAATGAGCTTTTCGCACAATTTTTCTTTAGAATCTATAAAGAGATTCCACACTGCATTCTTGCAAGTTTTTCAACGCTTAAATATGTCAATTCTAGCAATTTCATAAAATTTAGAGAGACTTTTCAAGCAAAGTTTTTACAAGGCTTTATCGCTCCAGCCTATACCTTTGATAATGTCAAGGGAAACTTCCCCATAGGCTTTTTAATATGGGATTTAAGCCAAAAGGAATAAGACGCAAAGATTTTTTGCTAGAATTAAACAAAAAGGAGTAGAAAATGACTTTGATACTAGAAAATGTCAAGCAAGAGTTTTTAAAAGATTTTCAAGCCTTAGCAGATAAGGCAGGGGCGGGTTTAAGCGTGAAGCAGACAAAAGCTAATGACTTCCAGCAATTACGCGAAGCTATGCTACAAGATTTAAAAAAGCCAGAAAATAAAGCCGTGTTTGAAAGGCTTAAAGATAAATGAAATATCTAAGCTTACAAGAAGTGCAAATAATGCACGATGATATTATCAATGAAATAGGCGGATTAAAGGGGGCAGACCCTAAGCAAATCGCCCTTTTAGATTCTGCACTAACACAAATCCAAAATGATGATTACTACCCAAGCTTTATAGATAAACTTACGCATATAATGTTTGCTTGCGTGAAGTTTCATCCCTTTGCAGATGGCAACAAACGCACCGCACTCTATATAGCAAAAGCCTTTATCAAGCTAAATCACCCAGATTCTCTCCCTGCTGATTTCTACCAAAAGCTAGAAGATATTATTGTAAGCGTAGCAAGTGATACGATGAGTAAAGATGAGTTGGGGCAGATTCTAAGTGCTATGTTAAAAGGGATTCAATGAAAAAGAGCATAACCCTAGATATTTTTGATGAAAATGGGGCGAGTTTAGGGAAAAAGCGATTTTATACAACGCTAGATAGTAAGGAAAGCATTAACAAGTGGATTAAGCAATATGATGATAAAAAGAATTTTATTGCCTTAGTGGTTAGCACAGCTCCAGATTTTCAACATAATCAGCAACTAGCCATATTATCAAAGCAACAAGAACGCTATTGTTTTTATGTTTCTTTAGCAACACTTATCCCATTTTCTGTCTATTTCTCCGTCCGCCATTGTATCCCACATACTTGGATAAATCACAACGACCAATTCCTAAACCCAAATAAAAAATGGGAAAAGGACACAGAGTTTCATAGCGACTGCCTTATTTTTATGCTTTTTCACGGAAAAAATAGAATCACAAACAAAGAGGGTATAAATCACTTTATCCCCTTTAGTGAAAAGGAAATAGACGCAGCCGAAGCCTTTGAATCTCACTTTATGCAAGACTTTTTGCAAGGCAAAATAAAACTAGATTCTAAAAACACCAATAGTAAAAGTCTCTTTAACGATGAGCTAGAATCCTCGTTTATCCCCACAAAACCACTAGAGTTTAGCGATGAAGCAAAAGAAGTATTGCAGGCAGGAAAAGAGCTTTTCAAGCACTACCACGAACAAACACGAGATTCTAAAGACTATAATCCAAACGCCGCACTTTATGATATAAAAGCGCATTTTCAAGGCTTTAATGATAAAGGCAAAGGGAAAGATAGAATGAACCCACCCCAAAAAGCTAAAGATGAAGCCTACAAGCAAAAGCTAGGAGAGCTTAACTACGCCCTAAAAAACTTAGCCAAAAGAATAGAATCTAAAGTCTATGAATATGAATTTTTACTCTCATAAGGATTGCTATGAAAAATCTCTTTTTAGACACACGCACACTTGATAAACGCGCAAACACAGAGTTTAAACTCTCTAGTGAAATTTTAATGGAAAACGCCGCAAGAGGAATGCTAGAGTTTTTACGCCCAAAACTTAATGCCAAAAGCAGAATCTTACTCGTTTGTGGAAATGGCGATAATGGCGCAGATTGCCTAACACTTGCTAGAATGCTTTATGGAGCTTGCCATTTAAGCGTGCTTTTGCCACTTGGCGCAAAAAGCCCTTTATGTAAGCTTCAACTACAACGCCTAGAAGCCATTGCAACAAGCAATTTGCAACTTAACTTTTTAAAACAACTTGAAGGGGAGTTTGACATTATCTTTGATGGACTCTTTGGCGCAGGATTTAAGGGTGCGCTAAACTTAGAGCTTTGCGCCCTTTTAGAAAAACTTAATCAAACAAACGCCCTAAAAATTGCTTGTGATATTCCAAGCGGAATCCAAAATGATGGAGCAATCCCAAATCTAGCTTTCAAGGCAGATTACACGCTTACAATGGGTGCGCTAAAGTCTGCTTTATATCTTGATAACACAAAAGATTTTGTAGGAAAGGTGCATTTACTTCCTTTAGGAGTCCAAGAACACATTTTTACTGAAGAATCCCCCATAAAACTCTTAGAAAAAAGTGATTTTACGCCCCCTTTAAGAGATAAGCAAAACACCAATAAAGGTGATTTTGGACATTTATGCGTGCTTTTAGGGGAAAAGCAAGGAGCTGGAATCTTATGCGCTTTAAGTGCTTTTAAAAGCGGTTGTGGGCTTGTAAGTGTATTATCCCAAGCACAAGGCAATCTCCCTTTTGAGCTAATGCACGCAAAAAAAATTCCACATAATACCACAGCTATTGCACTTGGAATGGGATTAGGAATAGATTTTAAGCTAGAAAATCATTTTACACAACTCCAAAACACGCCCTTAATTTTAGATGCAGATATTTTTTATAACCCTTCTTTTAAAGCCCTGCTACAAACGCATTCAAACTGCATTTTAACCCCACATCCAAAGGAATTTACACAAATTCTAAACGCCTTAAATCTCTGTAAAATCTCCACAAAAGATTTACAAAAAGATAGAATCCATTTTGCCCTAAAGTTTTCACACGCCTACCCTAGCGCAATCCTAGTCTTAAAAGGAGCAAACACAATCATTGCCCACAAAGATAATATTTACATTAATCCCTTTGGTAACAATGCCCTAGCCAAAGGCGGAAGTGGTGATGTGCTTTCTGGAATAATTAGCGGACTTTTAGCACAGGGCTATAGCACTCTAGATTCCGCGATTAATGGCGTTTTAATGCATAGTTTTTGTGTGGAATCCTTTTTAAAAACTTCTAATAATTTTTCGCTAACCCCCCTTGATTTAATTGAACAAATCCGCTACATTTAGGGCTTTAAAATTTAAAAAGGATTCTTATGCAAACTCTAAATAACCCCCTAAAAATCGGTGATAAAACATTCCAAAGTCGTCTTATTGTCGGAAGTGGTAAATACAAAGATTTTCAAACTACTTATAATGCTACAATTGCCTCTGAAGCAGAGATGATAACCGTTGCCGTGCGCCGTGTAAATATCACAAATCCCAATGAAGAAAATTTGCTAGATTATTTTAAAAATAGCAAGGTACAATTTCTTCCAAACTCCGCAGGCTGCACAAAAGCAGAAGAAGCAATCACACTTTTTCGCCTAACTAGAGAAGCTACCGGGATTAACTTCATCAAGCTAGAAATCATTGGCGATACTCAAAAAACACTTTATCCTGATGTGATTGAAACACTAAAAGCTTGTGAAGTGCTAGCAAAAGATGGCTTTTGCGTGCTTGCATATACTAGCGATGATCCTATTGTTGCAAAAGCACTTGAAAATGCAGGGGCTAGCGCAGTAATGCCTCTTGCAGCTCCCATAGGTAGCGGACTTGGAATCCAAAACCGCTACAATATCGCCTTTATTAAAGATGCTATAAAAGTCCCTGTGATTGTAGATGCTGGCGTAGGTTGTGCTTCTGACGCGGCTATTGCAATGGAATTAGGGGCTGATGCAGTGCTAACAAACACCGCCATAGCACAGGCTAAAGACCCTATTTTAATGGCACAAGCAATGCGTGATGCAGTAAAAGCTGGCAGGGCAAGTTATCTTGCAGGCAGAATCCCTAAAAAACCTTATGCAACTGCAAGTTCTCCTACAATTGGAATGGTGGAGTTTTAAGCCTAACTTAATGCAAGGTTATATTTTAAGCACAACGCGTGTGCGCGATGAAGATTTGCTTGTTAAGATTCTAACAAAAGAGCAGATTTACACGCTCTATCGCTTCTATGGAGCTAGGCATAGTGTGGTGCATTTAGGGCATAAAATTGATTTTTCCATTGAAAAAGATTTAAGAGAGATTGGAAAACTAAGAGAACCTTTACATTTGGCATTTTCTTGGGAAAAAGAAGTGCAAATTCGCTACTTTTGGCAGCAATATCTACACTTGCTAAATGCGCATTTAAGGGATATTACAACACTTGATAGCTTTTATTTTAGCCATTTAGAAGAAGGCGCAAAACGCTTAAGAATTGAGAATCCAAAACGCTGTATTTTAAACCTTTATGCTAAACTTTTAGACTTTGAAGGGCGCAAAAACACACTCCAAACTTGCTTAATTTGTGAGCAACCCTTAGGAGATAATATCATTTTAGGGCGTGGATTAGTGTGTGGGCATAAGGGCTGTATGGAAGGCGCATTATTTCCTAGATGGCAAATTTTAGCGTGGCTAAATTTACAAGGGGAATTTTTAGATTCTAATTGCGTAGATAATCTATGGAATCTCTTAACACAAGGGCTTTAACTTCTATTCTCTTTCTTGCTCATCAAAATCATTCTTGCCCCTAGCGATAAAAATCACGCGTGTGCCACTAAAATCAAAGCGTTCGCGTAAAAAATTTACCAAATACCGCTTATAGCTAAAATGCAAAGAATTAGGACGATTCATAATTAAAGCAATTTGTGGTGGCTTACTTTCAAATTGTGTCGCATAATAAATTTTCACAATCTTTCCATGATCGCTTGGTAAAGGATGGCGCATTGTAGCTTCTTTAATTGTCGCATTAAGTTTTGCAGTTGGAATCCTAAAGCTAAAGTTTGCATACACCCTTAAGATTTCTTCTTCAAGCTTTTGGATATGGCGTCCATTTTTAGCAGAAATTGTCAAAATTGGCGCATATTCTAAAAACTTAAAGCGCAATTTAAAATCTTCCATAATCCCTTTAAAATCCTTATGTGCAATATCCCATTTATTAAAAACCACAATCACACCAAGCTTAAACTCATCAATTAACCCAGCAATCTTTTCATCAAGCTCCACAAAAGGAACAGACGCATCAAGAACCAAAATCGCAATATCTGTGCGTTCCAAAATTGTGCGTGTGCGATTGAGTGCAAATTTCTCTAACCCTTCAATTTTCCCACGCCGTCTAATCCCAGCAGTATCCACAAAATTAACCCTTCTACCATTAATCTCACCGATTTCATCAACAGGATCAATGGTGGTCCCAGCTACATTAGAAACCACAGAACGCTCTTCTTTTAAAAGTGCATTTAACAAAGAGCTTTTCCCTACATTTACACGCCCTATGATTCCTATATTTATCAATTCATTTATTGTTTTTTCTGTTTCATTTTCTAAAAAATCTTCCAAAGATTCATCATTAAATTCTGCTTTTATTAAACTCTCCATCGTCTCATTTTTTAGTGCTTTTACAATGGCTTTTTCTAATTCTAAAATCCCACGATTGTGAGCCACAGAGATGTAAAACACATTTTTTGCCCCAAACTCCATAAATTCCCACGCATTTTGCTTTTCTTTATCATTATCTATTTTGTTAATTACCAAAAAAATATTTGGATTCTTTTTTTCTAAGGAGTAAAAAATCTCTTTATCTGCTTGCTCTGGGGGAGTCTTACCATCTACAAGATACAAAATTAAATCCGCACTCTCCCCTGTCCTTTGAGAATGCTTTGAAACACTCTGAAACAATGCGTCCTTATCATCTAAACCGCCTGTATCAAAAAGCAAAAAAGGCAAATCTTGCAATAAAATTCTAGCCTTTTTAACATCACGCGTCGTGCCTGCAATTTCTGAAGTAATTGCAATGCGTTGCTTGCAAAATCGGTTAAACAAGGAGCTTTTCCCAGCATTTGGACGACCTACAATTGCAATACTTCCATACACTTTATCCATTATTCTTTACCTTTTATTGTAATGCGCGCATTTTACTTTATTCTTTGTCAATTCCCTATAAAATTAACCACACTTTTAAACATAAAGTTCTAAGATTTCAAAAATATTTTAAGGCTAAAAATGGATTCCAACAAACAAGCAATCCTTGCAATTCTCTTTGCTGCTGTGTTATTTACTGCTATGGGAATGTTTGTAAAAATCTTAACACCAAATTTGCCGGCTATGGAAGTTGTGTTTGCTAGAAATCTTTTTGGGCTTGTGTGGATTTTAGGCGCACTACTTCTAAAGCCCCCCAAGCAAATAGGCGGCAAGCCCTTTGTGTTAGCGCTACGCGGATTTGCTGGAGGCAGTGCAATGCTTGCAAATTTTTATAATATGTCTGTTATGCCACTTGGAACCGCCTATGCTTTTTCCTACACTTCGCCAATTTTTTTAGCACTCTTTAGTGTGCTTTTTATTCACGATAAAGTTTCTTTAAAAACTTGGATTGCAATTTTACTTGGTTTTAGTGGAATCTTGCTAATTTCCAATCCTAAAGGCACAGATTTAACTTTTTTTGGTATTTGTATTGGACTATATAGTGGAATTGGAGCAGCACTTGCTTATCTTTCTATTACAAAACTTGCAAAGCTTTATGATACGCGCATAATTATTCTCTCTTTAATGCTTGCTGGCTCATTTTTGCCACTTTTAACACAAATCATACCCAACACAAACAATTCCATTGCGATTTTTGAACCCTTTGTAATGCCAAATTTTAAAGAGTTTTTACTGATTTTAACATTAGGATTTGTTTCTACATATGCGCAAGTCTATCTCACAAAAGCTTACACAATAGGGAATCCACCAGTGATTGGGGCGATTTCTTATAGCACCATTCTTTTTGCAACCCTTGCTGGAATTATTTTGGGCGATAAAATCCCAAATACGCTCGTAATCTTAGGAATACTTTTAATCATCTGTGGTGGAATCTTAGCAGTGCTTCACAAACGCGCTTAATTCTCTAATTTCACAAAATCAAGCTCAAGTGCTGGTATGTTTGAAATCGCATTCCCCGCAATCCCTTTAAGCGCGCCATACATACTAATTGAGCCTTCTAGCACCTTTTGAATCTGTTTCTCGCGCTGTTTCCATAGTTTTTGCATAGCATTTTTTTCCTTATCCAAATCGTTTTGCATTTGCATAAAGCCCTCCACAATGGCTTCAATTTGCATTTTAAATTCTGAGCTTGTAAGATAACTATAAAGCATTTGCATTTTATCTTGCCTATTTTCTGTTGTTTTCTTTGCCCAAGCAATCTTAATTAAACTATCTCTTAACACCAAAACCAAAGCCTTAAACTCATAAAAAGTGCAAACCCAAATCCCATCAAGCATACCCATTCTTTCAAATTCTTTTGGCAAGGCTTCAGTTACCAACACTCCAATATCTGCGCCATTTGCACGCATATCGTTTTTTAATTTTTCAATCCATTCTTTTTGAAAATGCTTTGTGCGCTTACTCTCATAATAAATCTTTCCGCAATTTTGACTCCCTTCTGTATGCACAATTTGCACGCAATCACCACCATTTTGCCCTTTTTTAATCTCTGTAATACTATCAAGCGGAAATTGCGCTTGCAAATACTCTTCAATAGCAAGCTCTTGAACTTCACCTTGAAGTTGCTGTGAGCCTATTGCAGCTTTGCGCTGGGCTTCTTGAAGTTGCTTTTGCAAATCTTCAAGTTGCTTTTCTTTTTCTTTAAGCTTTAAAAGATGTTGCGATTCTATTTCTTGTTGTGTTTTTTCTTTAAAGGCTTGCATTTGTAAAGTCAATTGCTCTTGAGCTTGCGCGTTGATTTTAGATTCTATCTCACTATTTTCACGCTTCAAACGCTCAATTTCAATTTTAGCTATATTTAATTCTTTAACTTTATTTGATTTTTCTTGTAATTCATTTTGCATTGCTTCTAATGCGCTTTTGTGTTCTTCTAAAACTTCTTTTCTTAAAATTTCTTGCATTTTAGTGCGCTCTTGCTGTAAGCCCTTTTGGATTCCATTGTCAATAGTCACTTGCAAAGATTGCTGTTGCTCCTTTAAATCGTTAAAAGCGTTTTGATACTCTTTTCTTTTTTCTTGCACTTCTTTATCAAATTTTTCTTTTTCTTTTTGTTGCTCTTGCTGAAGCTGCGCATAAATTTGCTGATACACCACGGATTGCACATTGATTTCTGTCTTACAATTTGGACATTGAATTGCTTTTTCTTGCATTTTTCCCTCCTTAACTTAACGCGAAAATTTTAGCTATAATTCTTTAAATTTAACCAAAAGGATCATAATGCAAAACTTATTTAAAATCCAGCCTTATTGCCTTGTTTTATACCTCTTATTAATTGGCATTTCTCTTGGTGCTGTGCTTGCTAGCGGAGCATTTAGCGCACCTACAATATTTCGTGCCGCAAGCCTTGTGCCAAATCTCAATATTAGTCTATTCCAATCTGGAATCTTGATGACAAGTATTTTTGTAAAACTCAATCTTTTACTTAATTTCTTAGCCTTTTTTATCCTTATTTATGAGATTTTAGCCTTGCGCGTAAGTGGGGCAAAGGTTGCTCCAACACTAGGTTTTATTAGTGTAATTTTGATTTTTCTTTTTACAATGTATTACACACCTTACATTCTAGAAGCGCAGAAGCTAGGTGAAGATGGAATCGCAAATGCGACTTTTGATGCGATGCATACGCAATCAGTGCTTGTTTTCAAAGCTTTAATGATAAGTCTTTGTTTGCTCTTTATTGTGCGACTTTTAAAGGTTAGTAGCGGTTGCAAAGGTAGATAAAATCGCAATATTGGCACATATAGCGTTTTTGAGTTAGGGAAAAATCCACTTCCCTAACCTCTTTTTTTATCTCTTGAAGCTTACTTTTTAGAGCATTTGCCTTTGCTTCTAAATCTACTTCTTGGATAATATCTGCTTCATATAAATCATAAAATCTAGCATCTACATTGCATTTTGGATTCTGCATTTTCACTGCTAGATAATACATAGGAAGCTGAAAATCACTAGATTTATCATAGCTTTTTACAGAATCTCTTTTTAAAGAACGCTTATATTTATAATCCAACACAAGAAGTTCATTCCCCTTTTTATCAATCCTATCAATACGCCCTTTTAACTCAAAACCTTCAAGCATAAAGCTAAAATCACTCTCAAATAAAACAGGATTCCAACCTTCTTTTAATCTCTCTTTCTCTAAATCAAATACGCGTTTTAAATATTTCTTAGCCAACTCACTCTCAAACCGCTCTCTAGCACTAACGCTTACATTTAAACGCCGACAAAATTCCTTATACAAAATCTCTGCATCAAACTCTTGCGCTTGTGCATACACTTCTCTTAAGGCTTCGTGAATCTTACTTCCAATATTAACACGCTCTTGTTCTTGTGCTTTTAGCCCCAAAACATAACGATAATAAAATTTGCGCTTGCAAGTCAAAAAACATTCCAAACTTGTCGCGCTAAAAGAATCTTTATTTAAAGGCGCAATAATTTGCTGTTCTTTATAGTTTAAAGCCTTGCCACTTAAAAAATACTCACTATAAGCTGGGCTTGTTTTCTGTGGCGTTTGTGTCCCAAATATAGAATCCTCCAACAAAAAACGCGATGGCTTATCCACCACATTATTTAAACATAAAATTCTAGCTTCTTTTGCGCCACCTAAAAGCTCGGCATAATAATGCTTTTGTAAATTTTCCCTATTTTTGCGCGTTGGAAGTCCAACACTTTCTCTAATTTTTGTGTTTAAAAAAATATCTTTATCGCTAAGAGATGGCACATTGCTTGCGTTAAATTCAGGAATAATCACATACTCCAAAGCTACACCGCGTGTTTCTAAAATCCCCATAACGCGTATTCTCCCACCGCCTACATCATCTAAACTCTGCTCTTTTAAAATCTCTAAAAACACCAAAATTTGCTCATTTACTTCAAGGCTTTCTAAATACGGCAAAGAAAATTTAAACTCATCTAAAATTTCTTGTATAAGACTAACAGCACCTAAACTCTCTTGCTCTAAGCACTTTTTTAAATGTGTTTCAAATTCTGAAAAATTGCCAAAACTTTTTTGAAGTATGGAATCCAAAATCTCTTGAAAAACATTAAGAGCATTTAGTTTCTGCCCCATTGCAAAGTTAAAATTTCTTGCCTTATCAAAAAGCTTCAAATATTCTACAAAACTCTCATCAGGCAATATCACGCTAATTTGCTCTGGCAACACATTTTGTTTTAACCAAATATCAATTTGAGAAAAGATTCCACCCACTTCTGCAATTCTATCTTGAAACTCCAAAATCTGTAAATTTTTCACACCATTGCAAGCTTCCTTAAAATATAGAATGCTAAATTTTCCTTGTTCTAATGTAATAATGTATGCACCAATTTCTAATTTTAGAACAAAAAGTTTTTGATAATAATCCTGATTAAATATATCAATTTTTATGAAAAAACAAAATGGAATATTTTTTGAAATCTCTTTAAAAATAATCACTTCAAAATGTGATAAAAATCCATCTATTTGCATTTGGATTTTTGAAAATCCTTTTAAAAGTTCAAAAGTAATCACATAATCTTGCAAAAAATAATGATCAAAAAAATGATGCTTTTCTAAAAGTTTTTGATACGCACTAAAAACAGATTTTAGCACTTGAAGATGATCATCATAAAAGGCGTAAATATCAAGCTTTTCTAACGCACTAATAGGCACACATTCTGCGCATAATTCATCATAAAATTTTAAAAAAAAACTAGAATTTTGCAAAAACTGCGTAAAATTTTTCGCAAATTCCCCAAGTTTTTGTGTATCTGTTGAATGGATTGCTTTATAAAGATAATATTGTCTTAAATACTTTGGAATTTTACGCTTCCCTTCTACACGCAAAACAAACTCTAAAAACTCTCCCACACTCTTTGCGGTAGGCAAAAAGCTCTCCGCATAATTTTGCGCAAAAAACCGCTTCATAGAGCGGGTGCTAGAAAATAAATATAAAACTTCCACGATTTAAAACTATTTTTGGCTTTAAGGCTACTTTAGCAAGTTTTTAGCCACTTGCACAATATTTTCCACACTAAAACCAAAATACTTAAACAGCACATCTCCCTTACCACTTGCACCAAATCCTTCCATTCCAACCATCCCATCTGCAAAGGCATACCACTCCAATCCTCTGCTTGCTTCAATGGTTAGCACTTTGCCTTGCAATAAGGATTCCTTATAAGTCTTATCTTGCCGTAAAAACAAATCATAGCAAGGCACACTTACAACACGCGTTGCAATCCCTTCACTTTCTAAAGCTTCCGCGCTTTTTAAAGCAAGTTCCACTTCACTGCCTGTTGCAAGCAAAGTAATTTGTGCTTCTTTTGCTAATATGGAATCCTTTTTAAGATACGCCCCTTTTAACACACTCTCTTTATCCACTTTTTCTAAAAGTGGCAAATTTTGACGACTAAGCACAAATGCGCTTGGTGCTTCTAACTCTAAGGCAACTTGCCAGCACGCAATGTTTTCATAGGCATCACAAGGACGGAAAACATTTAAATTTGGTATTGCACGAAAATGGCTTAATTGCTCAATAGGTTCGTGTGTCGCGCCATCTTCTCCTACGCCAATGCTATCGTGTGTCCAAACATAAAACACCTTAGATTGCATAAGGCTTGCCACACGCACACTAGGCGACATATAATCACTAAAAACAAAAAAAGTTGCACAAAAAGGTAAAAATAACCCATAATTTGCTAGCGCATTGCTAATTGCACCCATCGCGTGTTCACGAATTCCAAAATGTAAATTATTTCCTTTTGGAAAATCACCCAAATCTTTTAATTCCGTATTATTTGATGGGGCTAAATCTGCGCTTCCACCGATAAATCCTGGCAATGCCTTAGCAATAGCATTCAAAATCATTCCATTGCTTGTGCGTGTTGCCATTGTTTCTTGTGTGAAATTGGGATACACGATTTTAGAAAAATCAGGATTTAGCATTTGTCCTAAAAGCTCTTTTTTATCGCTTTGTTCCAATATTTTTTGCCAAGTATGATTTGCCAATGCGCCAAGCTCTGCAGTGTTTTTAAAACGCAATGCGGAAGTCTTTGGGATAAAAAACTTCTCTTCTGGGTTAAAACCTAACTTTTCTTTAGAAATTGCAATCTCTTGCCCCCCTAAAGGCGCGCCGTGTGCCTTGTGTGAGCCACAAAGACTTTGCGCACCTTTTGCAATCTGTGTTTTTGCGATGATTAACACAGGCTTGCTTGCACCTTTTGCCTGCTCTAAAGCCTTATCAATCTCTAAAAAATTATGCCCATCAATGCTTAAAACTTCCCAATTTTGAGCTTCAAAACGCATTTTAACACTTTCACTCCACGCAATATTACAATCCCCTTCAATAGTAATATTATTAGAATCATAAATCACAATAAGATTATCTAAATTGTGATGCCCGGCAAGCGAACAAGCCTCGTAAGAAATTCCCTCTTGCAAATCCCCATCACCACATAAACAATAAACTTTATGATTAATTAAATCCTTGCCTAAAATATTGCTAGCGAGCTTACCTGCCATCGCAAAGCCTACAGCATTTGCAATGCCTTGCCCTAAAGGACCTGTGGTAATCTCAACGCCGGGAGTATGCTTATATTCTGGATGTCCGGGAGTTTTAGAGCCAAATTTTCTAAAACTTTTTAAATCCTCCAAACTTACATCAAAACCCCATAAATGAAGTAAGGAATACACAAGCGCGCTTGCGTGTCCTCCGCTAAAAACCAATCTATCCCGATTAATCCATTGCGGATTATTTGGATTTAATTTAATATGATATCCAAGCGCAACAGCAATATCTGCCAGCCCCATAGGAGCACCCGGATGCCCGCTATTTGCATTTTCTACCATATCTGCACACAAAAATCGCAAGGAATTTGCCATTAACGCATATTCACCAAATTCTTTTTCATCTAACATTTGATTCCTTTATTTACGACTCCACAAACATATCGCGCATTAAAATTTAATCTAAAAATTCTACTAAAAAATCTCTTATAAAATCTTTTGCACTTTTACACATTTGATATCTTGCTTACAAGTTTTACAACGAAATTTTTCACCTTTTTCAATTCTTCTATGAATATCAAGTGGAACATCGTGAAGCTTTCCTGAGCAAGCACAACCATAATAATACACCTCTGTTGCTAACTCAATTTCACCTTCTGCGATTTCAGGATTCTGCCCTGTGAGCATACTACGACGAAATCTTTCAATTTTCATATCTTCTTTTAAAATATGCTCTAAGAGCCATTTTTTTGCAATGATATGCAATTTTTCTTTCATATCATTAACATTTTTAACATTTTTAATAAGCGTTACTAAGCTTTTTGTAAGCTCATTATGAATCTTCTTATGATTTACAATATCTGGATAGCCAATCTTTTCCATATATTGTTCCTCATCATTAAAATGTTCTTTAATGTAGTTACAAAACTCTGCCAAAATTGCACGAATTTCATCTGGTGTTACTTGATGATTTAACATAATATACGCTTGCTTAGCTAGATCAAAAAGTTTTTTATGCTGTGTGTCAATATGCGCATTATGCACACTATAAGAATCACTCCACTCAATCATCATCACTCCTTTTTTAAATCACTACCCAAATTATATCAACTCTTAACTTTTAAAAACTCACTATATAAATCATCTAATCTTTTTAGTGCTTCTGCATATTCTCCATCCTTTTGCGTTTGGGATTCTAACAAATCTAACCTCTTTTTTAAATAAATAAAAAGCTGATAAGAAACATCTGGAATTTTATTTAAATCATCACTCATTCCTTTAATGATATTTCTTGCTGGAATTCCAACAGCGGTTGAATTTGGTGGCACAGGACGAATCACCACAGAATTTGCACCAATTTTAGAATGCGCCCCTACAACAATATTTCCAAGCACCTTTGCCCCAGCACCAATAATCACAAAATCTTCAATAGTTGGATGCCTTTTAACACGCTCTAAACTCACACCGCCCAAACTCACACCTTGATAAATCGTTACCTCATTTCCCACTTCTGCAGTTTCTCCAATTACCACTCCAACGCCGTGGTCAATAAACACACGATGCCCAATTTTACAAGCAGGATGAATATCAATGTTTGTAATCCATTGCGTAAAACCCATAATCACTCTTGCTAAAAGATGGAATCCTTTTTCATAAACCCTATGCGCAACTCTATAATGCACAAGCGCAACAAGTCCGGGATAGTTAAAAAACAATTCCATTTTAGAATTAATCGCAGGATCTTTTTCCAAAATCACTGCAAAATCTTCCTTAATAGTGCCAAAAAGCGTTGTGGCATAGCTCAAGGCATTTCCCCTTCGCTCTTAAACACCGTTCTTAAATAACCATTTTCACTAAGCATTACATAGAGTTGTCCCAGCACTTCTTTCTTAGCCTCCTCTGGGATTTTCTCACTCTCATCTAAGCGTTGCTTTAAACAGCGCTCAATCTCTTTTGTATCATAATCTAAATCATCAAGCACATCTAAAATCGTTTGTGCCTCTAAAAGATTTTCAATACTATAATCCCCATCTTCTTCATCAAACACAACGCTAAATTCTGTAGGATGAGTGAAAAGATTATGGCGCATTCCAAGCACTTCTTGATAAGCACCTACCAAAAAGAATCCTAAAAAATACTCTTCTTTATTCACATCAATATCATGCAAAAACAAAGGTGCGTTTTTGTCAAAAGTTACTTCTCCATCGCTATCACAAGTAATATCCCAAAGGCTAGCACTTCTTGTTGGACGCCTATTAAGCCTATCTAACGGAATTACAGGGAAGTTTTGAGCCAGCCCCCAATAATCTGGCAAACTCTGAAAAAAGCTACAATTTAGCAAATACCGCTCTTGGACTTGTTCTTGAATGCGAATAATATCACTATGATTTTTGTGTTTTAAAATCTTAATCACTTTTTTGATAATCAAATGCACCAACACTTCTGTATTGCTTCTATCTTGCAAATCAATATAGCCCAAATCAAAAAGTGTCAAAAGTGATTCCATATGCTCTAAACTATCGTGCAAATACTCAATTGCATAACGCTCATTAATTGTATTATATAAATCTAGTAGCTCCTCTACTAATGGCGGATTTTTGTCTTTTAAATGCAATGCCTTTTCATCATATTCTTGTGAAAACAACTCCAACACCGGAGAAATTAGCACCGCATGGCTTGCAGATACATAACGCCCTGATTCTATAAAAATATCCGGTTCTGGCTCTTTTTTATTCTTTGCAATCTCTTTAAGTGTAAAAACAACATTTCCACTAAATTCTGCTAGTGTGTAGTTACGATTTTGTGTGTTTTCGTGCTGTGCATATTCTACAGCCAATCCACCACCAATATTAACATTATTTAAATTTTTAGCACCCATTTTACGCAATTCTGCATAAATATTTCCTGCCTCTCTTAAAGCTTTTTTCAAAGGTGCAATATCACTAATTTGACTGCCAATATGAAAATGAATCATTGTAAATTTATCTAAAAGCTTGTTTTTTTGTAGCAATGAAATCGCCTCTACAAGCTCTGTTGCAGTCAGTCCAAACTTAGAATTTATCCCCCCACTTTTTGCCCAGATTCCAACCCCTGTGCTATGCAATCTTATTCTAAGCCCGATATTTGGATAAGGCTTGCCAAGCGTTTTTGCCACTTCAATAATTGTTTCAAGCTCATTTAATCCTTCAATAGTTAGCGTAATATCGTGTCCCATTTTTGCGGCAATAAAGCCCAAAGAAATCATCTCTTTATCTTTAAAGCCATTAACCGTAATAGGTGCATTATCATTTGTATAAGCCATTGCAATAATTAACTCTGACTTACTCCCCGCTTCTAGCCCATAGCATCGCTTAATATTTTGTTCCATTAAAGGTAAAATAAAATTTGGATAATGATTAACTTTAATCGGGAAAACCGCTTTAAAACGCCCTTTATAATGATGTTCTTTAATGGAAGCTTCAAAGTTCGTAAAGATCTTTTCTACTTGCTTTTTCATCAAATGTGGAAAACGCACAAGTAGAGGTCCCCTATACCCATCTTCACGCACTTTTTTGACAATATCTATTAAAGCTGGCTTACTTTTATAATTAACCTTTACTTGCCCATCTTCAATAATAAAATCATCTTTTCCCCAATAGTTAATTCCATAATCCACCATAAGCCACCTTTAAGCTTTAATATCAAGCAAAGTTTGCAACATAGAATCCGCTGTTTGAATACTTTTTACATTTGCCTCAACGCCATTTTGCGCCACTATCTGCTGTGGTATTTGCGTGGTTAAATCCACATTAGAAGTCTCAAGTGTAGCTTGTTGCACATTTGTGCTAATTCCACTTTGGGCAACAGAAAATGCATCATATCCATAACTTGCACCAATAGTCATAGCTAATCCTTTTAAGAACAAATTTTTATAATTAAAATGCCAAACTATAACCAAAAATTACTAAAAAAACCTAAAAACAACGTGGTAAATCAGAGGGCTTATATAAATTTTAATTTATGGGGTTTTGGATTCTAGTCTCAGCATTTTTACAAAAAACCAAACCACTAGAATCCAAAAATAAGATATTAGGAAATTTAACCTAAAAACTCACGCTTAAAATATTCTCTTGATGCTTTGCAAAGCGGACAAGCTCCAGGAGCTTTTTTGCCACGATGAATATGCCCACACACTTCGCATACCCATACTTCCTCACTACTGCTTTCAAAAAATCCTTCTGCATCAAGCATAGCTTTCAACTCTAAATATTCTCTTTCATGCTCAACTTCTACTTTACCAATAGCATTAAACAAGCGCACAATATCTTTTTTGCCCTCTTCTTCAGCAATTTTGGCAAAATTTGGATACATTATTGTATACTCATAGTTTTCACCCTCTGCTGCACTTAATAAGTTTTTTGCAGTAATTTCAAGCTCTTTACCATCAACAATTTTATGATAAGCCTTAAATTCTGCCCTTGCGTGCCATTTCTCATTTTCTGCCGCTTCCCTAAAATGTCTAGCCACTGCGTGCCAGCCCTCTTCTTCTGCTACATCAGCAAATAAATCATACTTATTGCGCGCCATTGACTCCCCAGCAAATGCTTTCATTAAATTTACAGCAGTTAAGTCCTGCGTTACACACACCATAGGTTCACCACAGCAACTAAGTGTCCCACCCCCTACACTTTGCACCTCTACTTCATTGCCACATTTTTGGCATTTATATGTTTCATATTGTCGCATAACTTACTCCTTAAATTTAAGATTTTATAATTATAGCACAAGGTTATTAAATAATAAATATTATTAATAATGAAGAATTTTGTAGAATGATATGAAGAATTTCAAGCCAAAAGGCTTGAAATTTTTTAAGCTTTTCGTGAGCCTTTAAAATCGTGGATTACCGCGATACCTCCTGCAATATCGCTTAAAATTGCACAAGCTGTCTCTGTGGCGCTTCCCATAGCACAAGCTACCATTGTTGTAACTCCAGATACGATTCCAGCAGCATAAATTCCATCTTTTACCACATTACGCCCAGAAACTTCTAAACAAACTTTGCCCGGCTTTGGCATAAGTGTATGAGACTTTACAAAGGATTCCAACCCCTTAATATTGCAAGCACTAGCACCTGTTGCAACAATCACATAATCTGCTTTTTTTACAAATCCTGCTCCACTCACCTCAAAATCCCCTTTTTCACCGCGGACTTCTGTGGCTTCAGCTTCTATAAACTCTACTTTTGCAAGCTTATTTAATTGCTCTTTTGTAGAAGCGATAATTTCTTCTCCATTAATTCCAGCCCTAAACATCGGCACATTATACACATCAGCCTTGTATAAATCTGCCTCTTTACCACCTTTTTCAATAATGCTTAACTCAAAATCAAGCTCCCCTTTAATCGCACTTGCAAGCACTAATGCCGCACTAAGACCACCGATAGATCCACCAATAATTACAACTCTTTTTTTCATTGTTTTCCTTTAATTTAAGATAAATTTAATACCAATTTGTCTCATCTTAGACATTGACAAAATTACAAAAAATTTTATAAAAAACTTCTTATTTGCTTTATAAATTTTCCAAAATTGTTTCCACAACTTTTCTTGGATTCTCCGCCTTGTAAATAGGGCGACCCACCACGATAAAATCACTTCTAGCGTCCTTTGCATCTTGTAAGGTTGCCACACGCTTTTGATCCCCGCTACTCTCGCCAAAGGGGCGGATTGCAGGTGTGAGCGTTAAAAACTCATCACCTAATTGCGTTTTTACCACTAAAGATTCCGCACAAGAACAAACCACACCATTAACTCCACATTCCTTAGCCATTTTTGCAAACTCTAGCACCTGTGTTTCAAGCCCTGTGTGATAGACTTCAAAAAAGCTATTCTCATCAAAGCTTGTAAGCGCTGTTACAGCCATCACAAGCGGCGGATTTGAAAAAGCTTTTAAACGCGCCATTACTTCTAGCATCGCTTCCCTACCGCTACTTGCGTGAATGGTTAGCATATCCACATTAAGCGTGGCGATAGATTCCACACTATCGCCCATTGTGTTTGGAATATCATAAAGCTTCAAATCTAAAAAAATCTTAAATTGTGGATTAAGTGCCTTAATCTCTGTCAAAAACTCCGCACCATCACGAATAAAGCTTCTTAAGCCAACCTTTACCCAAACTTGCTCGTTTAATTTTAAGGACCCTAAAAGAGCTAGATTTTCTTTTTTACTTGGTAAATCAAGCGCAATACAAAGTTTCATTTCTTAACCTTTTTTGCAGAATTCTTTTTATCTTTTAGAGACTTCAAGCTTCTTGTTTTGCTACTTTTGTAATTTTTAGATTCTAACTTTTTAAAATCTCTTTTTGGTTTTTCAAATCCCTTAGAATTTGGCGTATTTTCTGTTTCTAGGTTATTAATTTCTTGCTTATGCGCTTCTTGTTCCTTTATAGAATCCACACTTAGCGTTGCGTTTTTTGCGATTCCATCTAAGATTCCATTAATAAATTTTGTAGAAGTTTCATTGCTAAAATTTTTTGTAATCTCTAAAGCTTCATTAATCACAATCGCCTTATCCATTCCGCTAAAAATTATCTCATATGCCCCCAAGCGCAAAATCGCGCGTTCCATATCGCCAATACGCTCAAAATCCCAATTTTTAATCTGATGCTTAATGCGCAAATCAACTTCTTCTAAATGTTCCAAAACACCATTAAAAAGAGTCTTTGCAAACTCATTTTGTGCATTTTTAATTTTATGCTCACTTAAGATTTCTTCTACAAACTTTGAAATCCCATCATTCCCACTTCCATAAGCATACAAAAGCTGTGCAACAGCCACTCTCGCGTGCGTGCGTGTCGCCATTACACACCAAGCTTTCTATAGAGATTAATAAGCTCAATCAATCCAACCATTGATTCAAATCCCTTATTTCCCGCCTTTGTTCCAGCGCGTTCAATCGCTTGTTCAATGCTATCTGTTGTTAGCACGCCAAAAGTAACTGCCGCTCCATAACGCACAGTTACATTTGCAATTCCCTTTGTTGCTTCCGCGCTCACATAATCAAAGTGTGGCGTAGAACCACGAATAATAGCCCCTAAACAGCAAACTCCATCAAAATCACCTTGTGAAAGCACTTTTTCTAAAGCAAAAGGAATCTCAAAAGCTCCTGGCACTAAAATATGCGAGAGATTCTCATCTCTCCCTCCGTGGCGTAAAAAACAATCCCTAGCACCTTCTACTAACCTATCTGTAATTAAATGGTTAAAGCGACTTGAAATAATCGCGATTTTCTCATCACCCATAAGAGCCAAACTTCCTTCAATAACTTGCATATTTATCCTTTATTAATAATTGTATTAATCTCTAAAATCTGCTCCACTAACTCCAAAAGCACGCTAGGTGTTAGCATATTTGGACCATCGCTTAGAGCATTTTTAGGATTTGTATGCACTTCAGCAAACAACCCATCTATCCCAACAGCAGCTGCTGCACGCGTTAAAAGTGGCGCAAAAGAGCTATCGCCTCCACTTTTTCCTTTCAAGCCACCGGGCATTTGCACCGCGTGCGTTGCATCAAAAATTACTGGAGCAAAAACACGCATAATCGCCAAAGAGCGCATATCCACAACCAAATTTCCATAGCCAAAGCTATTCCCTCGTTCTGTTAAACAGATTCCATATTCTTTGGCGCTCTTAAAATCCACATTTTGCGCATTTGGATTCCGTGTTTTTAGAGCCTTTAAAACAGAATATTGCATATCTTGCGGGCTCATAAACTGCCCTTTTTTGATATTTATCATAGCCTTTGTTTTTGCCGCTTCTACTATCAAATCTGTTTGTCTGCACAAAAATGCTGGAATTTGCATAATATCCACCACTTCCGCCACAGGTTTTGCCTGATAGCTCTCGTGAATATCCGTAAGAAGTTTATAACCAAATTTCTTTTTAATTAACGCTAAAGACTCTAATCCCTTCTCTAAACCAGGTCCGCGATAGGATTCTAAACTTGTGCGGTTAGCTTTATCAAAACTCGCTTTAAAGTAAAAGTCAATTTTAGGATTCTTTGCCAAAGACTGCAAAGACTCTGCAATCTCTTCTAAAATCTCTTGGTTTTCAATCACACAAGGTCCTGCAATAATAATCATCTCTAAGCCTTTAATAAATTAAATTCGTGCCTTTTAAAATCGTAATTATACACTTCTCCACTCTCAATAATATAATGCCACCCATAAATCTTAAGCGTTCTTGCAAGGTATTTTTCTTTAACCTTTGGATAAGTAAAGAGATTTACAATTTGTTTTTCAATATTAATTTGCTCAGTTAAATATGCGCGCATTGCGCTATTTTTAGGCTTTAATGCCAGCACTTGCTCTTTCACAGGCTCAATCAACTTTAGCCAATTTTTAACATTTGGCATACTCTCAAAATGCCCTTCTTCATACAAAGCTGCGCAACCACCACAATGGGAATGCCCGCAAATAATGATATTTTCTACTTTTAATTCTTCAAGTGCATATTCAATTGCTGAAGTTGTCGCTAAATACTCTTCTGCCTCTCTATAAGGTGGCACAATATTTGCGATATTACGCACCACAAAGAGTTCTCCCGGAAGCGTGTTTGTAATAAGATTTGGCACAACCCTAGAATCCGCACATCCCACAAAAAGCGTATGGGGATTTTGCCCTTCTTTTAAATTTTCAAAAAGTTCCTTATAAACTAAAAAATTCTCTTCTTTAAACTTAATCGCGCCTTCAAATAGTAAATCTATCGTATTTGGCGTATTTATTGAAGCTTGTAATTCCTTTTGTTGCATTTTGGATTCCAACTTTTCTTGTATTCTCTGCCCTTAAGGCTTGATTTTGGCAACATCGCCAATTACACTTGATAGATCCTCGCCAATACTATACACATACAAATCCACACGACGATTTTTTGCGCGTAACGCCGGAATATCATTATTAGCAATAGGTGAAAACTCCCCCTCTCCGCCACCTAAAATGCGATTTTTCTCTAAGCCTTGCTTTAAAAGTAGATCTGCAACATTTACTCCACGCGCCACAGAAAGTTCTAAATTGTCCGCAAACACAGCATTTGCACGCATAGGTACATTATCTGTATGTCCAATAGCCTTAACAAGCACTGCTTTTGGCATTCTTAAAAGCTCCAAGCTTAAGCGTTTTACAAATGCGATTCCACTAGGATTTGTAAGCTCCGCGCTTCCTGTGGCAAAAAGCAGCTCTTCGGGGATTCTAATAATCACACCTCTTTCTGCTTCTTCTAATTCCACACTAGGACCATTTGAAATACGATTAACTTCATTGTAATCTGTAATCAAACTCCCAAAAATATTTAACACATTTTCCATTTCAACTTGCGTTTCAATCGGAGTTGCTTTAATTGGTGCTGGAGGATTAACCTGGCTTTGCGAACCTTTTTCAAGCACCGCAAAAGAACCCTCTAGCGAACCCACTGCTTGTGCGATTCTTTGCGTATCAAAGGTCGCCATTGAAAGCAACAAAATAAAAAATGTTAAAATCAGTGTAACCATATCACCATAAGTTCCAAGCCAAAGTGGAACACCCTGAGGACAATCACACGCTGGGCATTTCTTATCTTTTGCCACTACTTTACCTGCCTTTCTCCAAAATTTTGAGATTATAGCTTATCTTTAGTTATAATGTCATTTAATTTTATATTTTGTGAGGAAATTTTGCACGCAATTATTGATTTTATTGTAGAATCCGTAAGCGCCTTTGGCTACTTTGGAATCTTTTTTATGATGTTTTTAGAAAGCAGTTTTATTCCTTTTCCTAGTGAAGTTGTGATGATACCAGCAGGTTTTTTAGCTCACCAAGGAGAGATGAATTTTTTTATCGCCATTCTTTGTGGAATCTTAGGCTCACTTAGTGGCGCACTTTTAAACTACTATTTAGCCTTATATTTTGGGCGTGAATTGCTAATAAAATGGGGCAAATACTTCTTTTTTGATGAAAAAACAATGGTAAAAATGGAAAATTTCTTTGCCAAACACGGACACATCTCCACTTTTAGCGGGCGTTTAATACCAGTGGTTAGACAATATATCTCACTTCCAGCAGGGCTTGGCAAAATGCACTTACCACTCTTTTGCTTTTACACAAGCTTAGGGGCTGGCATTTGGGTAATTATCCTAACAACACTTGGATATTTTCTAGGACAAAATGAAGCAATTTTAAAAGAATATCTACATCTTATAACATTTACTTTGGTTGTGCTTGTATGTATTGGAATCGCAATTTACATTTACTTCCAACGCAAAGCAAAAGCCTAACAATAAGTTTATATTTTGAATTTCGTTTTAAGCAATACTTTACTTTAGATTAAAATATGAATATTTATTATAAAGATTTTGGGAAACTTCAAAAAAACAAAATCTAATTTCATATCAAACAGGAAAAAGAATGAAATAAGTGGAATATGGGGTGGGCGATGGGAATCGAACCCACGACCCTCAGGACCACAATCTGATGCTCTAACCGACTGAGCTACGCCCACCATACAATCATTAAGAACAAATGAGAAAGATGGTCGGGGCGAAAGGATTCGAACCTTCGACCCCTTGGTCCCAAACCAAGTGCGCTAACCAGACTGCGCTACGCCCCGACTAAAAAATAAAAAAGAAGTGGAATTATACTTTTTTAGCTCCACTTTGTCAAGAATATTACATAATCACCTAACTTTATGTATTATTTCACTCATTGTAATATAAAAAATTTTAATGCTCACACTCATTCCACCAAGCACTGCAAGATTGACAAAATAATGCTTCATTCTCTACGAACTCCATATTTTTATGTGCTAGGCAAAAGCGTTTATGGAATGTTCCATTCCATATTTCCCCTAAATCTTGCTTATACACATTCCCTAAACAAAATTTTTCAATATCTTCCTTTCCCAAATAGCTATTTCTTTGCGCCGAGCAACAGCCAACATCACCACTTGGAAATACATATAAACTTGCAAAAGGCGCACTACAAGTATGCCTTTGCTGCATTGTCCTAACTTCAGACAGTTTAACATTATCCAAAAATTCCCCACCATTTGATTCTAAACAACAAGTAAAACCTACCCTTATGCGCTTACATACCCCCTGCAAACAATTCCAAAACTCTAACATTTCCACTATTCTATGCCCTTCGTAGATAATATCTAGTTGTATTGCTATGAAAAGCTTTAGACTCTCAATTTGTTTAGCAATCTCTATTAAATTATGTTTAAAATTTTCAAAAAATCCTTTTGCACACTTATCATAAGTCTCTTTTGTAAAACAAATACCAATTCGCAAAGAATCTACCCCAGCTTTTACTAACTCTAAAAACTTCTTTGGAGTTAGTAAAACTCCATTTGTAGCAATCTCCACAGATGAAACCCCATATTCTTTAGCGCATTTTACGAAATCTGTTAAACGCATATCTAAAAGTGGCTCTCCTGGACCCGAAAAAATGCATTTAGCTTTAGCTCTACCAGCATATTGCAAAATATTTTCAACTTGTACGGTAGCAATTCTTTTATCCGTTTTAAAATAATCATTACAAAGAGTTTTACTTGAGCTATAACTAAACCAGGAACAAAAAGAACAATTTATATTGCAAGAATTTAATAGACCAATCCAAATTTCACGCGGAAATTCAAAAGAAAAATCCTTCACTACATTCCATTGTGTTGCAAGATTATACAATCTCCTATCTTCAAAAAATTGCGTTTTGTAGGTATTATTCCATTTAGAATGCAATATATTACGCAAATGTTTTTCTAGAATGCGATTTTTATAAGCATATTCTGTTGCATAGCGTGAAAAACTATCTAAATTTACAAGCTTAAAGAAAATAGAATCTCTAAATTTTTCATAAGGATTACAGAAAGCAAGATAGCTATTCTCCTTTGCCAAAATAACTTTTTTTAAAGTCTCAATTTCTAAATCAGCTAAATCTGTATTAAAGGCTACAAGAATCCCCCCCCCCCCACACATTTTGCAAGAACTTAAAAAACTCTGCACTATAAAAATCATCAGCAAATACAATTTCCACATCCTCTTGCAAAATATTTCTTAAAGCAAGATAATCCTCTAATTGAATCGCATTTTTAAACTTAACAAAATTAATTTTTGACATCCTGATCTCCTTGAGATTCTCATATGAAAACTGCGACAATTAAACATAATAAAATATTAATTGGCACTTAAAGTTTCACAATTTTTGCACCAAAGCCACCTAATTTTGGAGGAGCGTCTGTAAAGTCTAGCACCTTTGGATGAGATTTTAGAAAATCTCTTACCACACTTGATAATCGCCCTGTGCCAATTCCGTGATAAATTAACACTTCATCAAAGCCAGCAATAAGGCTGTTGGATAAGAAAATATCAAGGGCTTCTAGGGCATCTTCTGCGCGCATTCCGTGTAAATCTAGCGTGGGGGAGGCGGTTTGTGGGGCTTGAATGTTGATTTTGCTTGCAGGCGCACTTGGTGCATTGCCACTTAACTTTAGCTCGCTAAAGGCTGCTTTAACTTTCATTCCGTTTTCTAACTCTATTAATGCGCCTTGTTTGTTTGTGCTTAAGATGATTCCTCTCATATTGCGATATTTTATGCGTGTGCCTTTGGTATAGGAAATGTTAGAATTAGAATTATTGAAGCTAATGTTGGAATCGCATTTTATGGATTTTGCTTTGTTGATTAGGGCGTTTGCGCGGTTTAATGCTCTGTGAATATCGCTTGTGGATTTTTCTTTGGCTGCGATTTTAGCGGCGTTTATGGCATCTTGGTAGGTGGCTTCTAGCGTGCTTTGGAGCTTGTTAAACTTCTCTTGCAAGGCTGTTTCTTCGTCTTTTAAATGCTGGAGTTTTTGCTCTAGTGCGTGGCTTTTCTCTTGCGCTTGGGAGATTTCAAGTTTTAGTTGCATTTCTAGGCGTGATGCGTTTTCAATGAGCGCATTTAGCTTTTCTTTATCTTCGCCATAAAGGGTTTTTGCGCTGTTGATTAGGGCTTTTGGGATTCCATATCTTAGCGCTGTTTCAAAGGCGTAACTCTTGCCAATTGTGCCATCTAAGAAGCTAAAGGTTGGCATCTGGCGTGTTTCATCAAAGAGAGCAGCTAGAAGCTGGACTTTAGGGTTGCCTGCCATTAAGGCGGCTAGGCGTTTATGGTGAGTGGTGATGATGATTTTGTTGTTTTTTTGCATTAGGGATTCTAAAAGGACTTTAAATAGGCTTGCGGCTTCATCGCTGTCTGTTCCTAACTCTATCTCATCAACACCGATGATTCCATCGCTTTGCTTTAAAATGTGGCTAAATTGCAACATTCTGCCACCAAAGGTTGAGATGTCGTTTTTACTATTTTGGGGGTCTTCAAAGATAAAATCTAGACTCTTAAAGTTTGGCACGCTTGATTTGTTGGCATTTATGGGAAGCGGAATAAGGTGCTTAGAGAGAAAAACAACGCTTAAAATAGACTTTAGAAGCATTGTTTTACCACCGGCATTTACGCCTGTTATCATTAGTACTTGCCCTTTGAAATGCAAGGTTATAGATTTAGGATTTTTAAGTGCTGGGTGGGAGAAGGAATCCAAAAGGATTTCTGTGCTATTTGGCTTAGGGGCTAGAAATTCTAGGTTTTTTGCCTTAGCGAAGTTTAGGCGCGCTTGGTAAGAATCAAAGCGATCAAATTCCTTATCAATAAACTTTAAGAATAAAAAATGTTTGGTAAAAATGCTTGAAATTTCGCGCGCAATTTCAAAGAGCTTGGATTCTTTTTGGTTTTTTAGTTCGGTGTATTTGTCCTTTAAATTTACGATGTTTTGGGGAAAAACATAGAAAAAGCCAGAAGCGGAGCGGTCTAAAATCTGCCCTTTTAGGATATGGTGGAATCCGGCTTTTAAAAGCAGGCATTCTTCATCGTTTATTAGGTGGATTTGCCTATCTACTAGGTAGGGAGTGAGTTTGTTTTGATTTAGCGTGTGGGAAAGTTGGGCGGAGATTTCGCGCTTTAGGTTTTCTAGGCTGGTATTTAGGGAATCTAGCTCTAAATAAATGCCTGTTTTTAGGCTGCCATTTTCCATGAAAGATTTAGCAATGGGTAGAATCTGCTCTGGGATTTGTATGCTAGAAAACCACTCACCTAGGATTCCTTCGCATTTTAGGCTTTTTAGATAGAGAAAATAACGGATAATTTTCACAAATTCAAAGATTTCATCAAGCTTTAGATGTCCAAACTTCTTTAAAAGCGCAAGCTGTGAGTGTAAGGGCTTAACTTCTTGTGGTGGCGTGAAAACTAGCGGTTCTAGAGCATTAATGTAGCGCAAATGCACTTTAATATCACCTTGTAAAAATAGCTCTTTAGGACGCGCTAGAAAACTTGTAAAGCTCTCATAAAAATCTTGTAAATCTAGGGATTTTAGGTATTCTTGCATTTTAATCTTTTGATTCTTCTTTAAGTTTGCAAGCTTTTAGCGGAATGATAACGCGCTTAAACTCTGTATCGCCTTTGCCCATTAGCGTGAGTGTGCCACTAATAAAATTAAAAGTTTTGTTGCTAACTTCTAGGGTTGTCGCTTGGGTTTGGCATTCTAAAATCTTGCCTTGTAGGAAGCTTTGGGCAAGCTCTGTGAGAGTGGCTTCAGTTTTGTCTTGGATAAGGGTAAAGATTCCAATGCCTGTTGCAATAACTAATAGGGCTATGCCTATGCTAATGCGTGTTTTGTAACTAACTAGATTGTATTTTGCTAGAAGTTGGATAAGGATCGCTAAAAGAATAATAAAAAGAGTTGCAATAAGAATAAAACGCACCATTTTAGATTCCGCCTCTTAGCGCATAAGTTAGATTGCCTGCATTAAAGCCTACTATAATACCTTCTTTTAAATGTGCAATTTCTTGGTTATCTTTAAGTAAATAGAGCGCATTACCTATGCGCTTAACCTCATCAGCAAAAATGGGATTATATCGCGCAAAAAGGGTGGCAAAATCCATAGCAATTGCCGCTTCCCCTGCTGCATATACAGGCAAAATCACTAGAGAATCCACACCTTCAAAACAACTAATAAAGCCTTCTAAATTGTCTTTAATGCGTGAATATTTATGCGGTTGCCAAATGGCAACTAGCTGTTTTGCGCCTTTTAACTCTTGGTATTTTTTGAGCGCTTTTAGTGTGGCGGTGATTTCTGTGGGATGGTGAGCATAATCGTCAATAATCACGCACTCGCCTTGCGTTAGAATGTCAAATCGCTTTTTGATTCCACAATAATCTTGGATATTTTTCCTAATTTCATTTAAAGGTAGAATCTGTGAAGCGGCTAAAATTGCAAGAGCTGCGTCAATGGCGATATGTTCGCCTAAGCCATAAACGCTAAATGTGCCATAGTCTTTGTTGGCGTTTGTTAGGGTAAATTGTGTCTTTGGCATACCATTTTCTACAATGTAGCGGATATTTTGCAAATCTTTGCTAGGATAAAATCGCACACATAAATTGCCCAAATCTTGCAATACACCTAAAAAGGAATCTTCAGCATTGATAACACAAATCTTTGCAAGACGCAAAAAGCTTTCATACGCTCCATAAAACTGCGATAAATCGTGATTGTAAGTTTCCATATGCTCTGGCTCAGCGTTTGTAACAATCGCGCAAGTAGGATTGCACTCTAGGAAGCTTTTATCAGATTCATCAGCTTCAAAAACCACGCGATTACCACTTAAAGCGCGTGTGTTAGAGCAAAACTCTTTGCTCTCTGCTCCAATTAATGCACTAGCGTCTTTTAAAATCGCGCTTAAAATCGCCGTTGTCGTGCTTTTACCGTGTGCGCCTGCAACCGCAAAGACTTCTTTGTTTCCTAAAATCATCTTTAGCGATTCTTTGCGTGAAAGCACAGGGATATTTTGCGCGTGGGCTTCTTGCACTTCAATATTGTCTTCTTTGATAATTGCAGAGTGAATGACTAGATCCTGCCCGCAAATTGCGTCTTTTGCGTGGGGAATGCTAACTTGGATTCCAATTTCTTTTAACTCTTTTGTAACGCTTCCTTCTGCGATATCAGAACCGCTAATCTCCACGCCTTGCGCACGCAAAAACTTCGCTAGCGCAGAGATTCCTATACCACCAATTCCTATAAAATGGATTCTTTTAATGCTTATATCCACTTAGCAATCCTTAAAAGCGCATCTTTAATCACAGATTCTTCATACACTAATGCTAAACGCACAAAGTTTCTTCCGGGGTTTTGCCCTTGTGTATCAACGCGCGATAAAAAACTTCCAGGTAAAACTAAAATGTTTTCTTTAAGCAAAAGATTACGCGTAAATCCTAAGTCATTTTCAACAGGAAGCCACACATAAAAGGTATCTTTTGGAATGGGCAAGTTTGGAATCTTTTTACACAGAATTTCTTGTGCTAACTTTAGATTTTTTGCATATTCTTGGCGGGAATGCTTTGTGTGCGCTTCATCACTCCACGCAATACTTGCTGCTTTTTGTAAAGGCAAGGGAGAGGCACAACCTATATAAGTGCGATATTGTGCATAATCTTTTAAAACTCTAGAATCCCCTGCAATAAATCCACTTCTAAGCCCAGGCGCGCTAGAACGCTTAGAGATAGAATTAATAGCTAAAATATTCTTAAAATCTGTATTACCCACTAAAATGCTAGCTTGCAAGATAGAAGCGGGCTTTTTATCAGTGTAAATTTCACTATAACATTCATCATTTAAAAGTAAAAAGTCGTATTCTAAGGAGTAATTTACCCATTGCTTAAGAGAATCTATGGGCATTGTTGCACCGGTGGGGTTGTTTGGTGAGTTTAAAATCACTAAATCGCATTCTTGCATTTGCTCTTTACTTAAGCTTGGGGTAAAGTTGTTTTGGGGTGTTAGATTCATATAGATTGTTTTTGCTCTTGCTGCAATGCTCGCACCTTCATAGATTTGATAAAAAGGATTTGGATGAGCAATAGTTGGAGAGCGTTTGTCAAAAAGATAGAATTGAGGAAAATTAAATAACACTTCACGCGTGCCAAAGGTTGGAATTAACATTGTAGAATCTAAATCCAAATCAAAGCGGTGCTTGATAAAATTTAGCATTGCTTGTTTTAGATAATCTTCACCGGCGGTTTTTGGGTATTTATTAAGTAAATCCGCGCTTTCTTTTAAAGCATTACAAATATTTTTAGGTGTTTGAAATTGTGGTTCGCCAATGGTTAAAGAAATCCGCCCTTGTTTTTGTGGAATATCTTTAATTAAAGCTTGAAGTTTCTCAAAAGGATATGGTTGAAACTCCATTATTTTTTCCTTTTTGTGGATTTTTTGTTGGAATCTTTTTTAGATCCCTTAGGGGAATTTTTGGAATCCTTGTTTTTGAAATCACCTTTGCTGTGGAATTTGTTTTTTGGGCGATTTTTATCTCTTTTGTCCCTTATATTGCTGGTTCTGCTAGATTTTTTGTGCTTGCGTTCATCATCTAATTGAAACTGCAATGCATTTAAATCCTTTTTGTTTAGCCCGATTTTATTTGGTCCTAACACTTTAGAATCTTGCAAAACCATTGATAAAAGCTTGCAAACAAGCTGTGTTATGTCTGCATTACCACGGATTTGCTCATACACACGCAAGGCATCATCACTAATTGCGTGCTTTAGGATTTTATCTAAAATGTTGGAATCCTTTTTATCCATTGTATCTTGTATGCTTGGAATCTCATAAAGCTCAATGCTAGCTTTTGTATCTTCTTTAATACGACGAAGCTCTTTAAACTCTAAAGGCGTTGCAAGCGTAATCGCTACACCCTTTTTACCTGCTCTTCCAGTTCTTCCAATCCTATGCACATAAGATTCTGGATTTAGTGGAATATGGAAGTTAAAAACATGGCTCACTCCACTAATATCAAGCCCCCTTGCTGCAATATCTGTGGCAACTAAAATATCAATTGTGGAATCTTTAAAAGCTTTAATGGATTTTACGCGTTCTCTCTGCTCCATATCGCCATGTAATGCTCCAGCTTTAAAACCGCGTGAAAGTAGGCGTTCTGAAAGAATATCGGCTTCTTTTTTCATTCTTGTAAAAATAATTGCCTTTTGTGGCATTTCGCTATCAATTAGGCGCACAATCGCGTCTTCACGCTCTTGTTCATTGATAATATAATAGCGTTGAGATATGTCTTGGTTTGTTGTATCATCTTGAGTGATTTTAATTAACTTTGGATTGCTTAGAATCTTTTGCGCTAGATGTTTAATAGGTGTTGGCATTGTCGCTGAAAAGAGCAAGGTTTGACGGTCACTTGAAAGATAGGTAAAAATCTCTTCAATATCATCTAAAAAGCCCATATCTAGCATTTCATCAGATTCATCAAGCACAACAACACTAGGATAGAAGTTTTTTAGCCGTTCATTGCGCAAATGATCTAGCAAACGCCCCGGAGTTGCAATAATAACTTGTGGCTTTTTCTCTAAAAGTTCAATTTGTCGCCTTATGGGCTGTCCGCCAAAGAGAGAAACTGTTTTTACCCTATTGTATTTGCCAAGCTTAAAAATCTCATCACTAACTTGCATTGCAAGTTCCCTTGTAGGCGTAACGATTAGCACTTCAATGCTACCATCATTTTTTAGATTATTAATAAGTGGCAAGCCAAAAGCAGCCGTTTTTCCAGTGCCTGTTTGTGCTTGAGCAATGATATCAAGCCCATCTAAAATTAATGGAATCGCTTCTTTTTGGATAGGGCTTGGCTCGCTAAAACCCGCTTCTTTAATGCCCCTTAAAACACTTTTTTTAAAGCCAAAGCTTTCAAAACCCTCTCCTAAATCCCAACTATTTGTCTTTGTTTGCTTTTTCATAATTCCCTTTTGTTTTAAAATAAGCTGTAATTATAGCACTAAAAATGCCTAAATCACTCTGTAAATCCAAAGCGATTCTCTTTGACAGAGCTGGGCAAAAGAGCAAATTTTGCATTTGCATTTATTTTGAGCGCTTTTGTCTCCCTTATAAGTTCATTTGGGCTTTTCCATATATTTTCTGGATCTATGTAAATGCACTCAAAACAAATTTCATTAATTAATGCAAAATAAATAGTGTTCTTATAAGCTGTTTTTACAATATTAAATTTATTTTGCCCTAATATTTTCATTTTAATCTCCATTGCACGCTTTTCGTTTGTGCTAATAATCAAAAAATGCTTTCTGTTTGCTTTGCAAAGTTTATCAATATAATGATATGTTAAAGCATCTTTTTCATTTAGGCGATCTTTGTTTAAATGTTCCATATATTGTTCTACAAAATAAATAATATTTGGAACACGATCATTCTCTTGTATTTTAAAAAAATTTTTAGAAAATGCAATAGAATTTATAGATTTTTTATAAATCTTATTGTCTAAAATTGTAATACAAATATCCAATCCACTTTTGACTTTTTTATGTATCCTTATATAAACTTTTTGATACAATTCAGAAAAAGACTTTAAATGGTGCGCTTCAAACCTTTCTTTTATATCCAATAAATATATAAAAAGTTCACCATAATATCTCTCATTTTTTAATGCTTCTTCTAATTCTTTCCTAGCTTTTTCTAACTTTAGCGTATTTTTATCTAAATCTAAATTCGCTTGGATTCTGCGCTCAAACAATAAAATATCACTTCTTAAGGAATTAATACGCTTTTGCGCTAAACTCTGACTATCTTTTGCGTTATTTACAGCAACAACTAAAGCTTGATAGTGGCATTGTTTAGATAAAAAGAAATCTTGAAAAATTTGCTTTAAATTTGCATTGCTATAGCGCGAAAAGTCCATAAATGCAGAATCCAAACGCGTCATAACACTTAATTCTTCGATAAAATCATCTTTGGCTATGGTTTTATCATTAAAAAGCAAATTATCCAACGCCTTCACGCCAAAACGCTTTAAATGCGCATAATCAAACAAAATCTCTTCATTAGATATAGGTAAATCATTCAAAAAAGAAATTGCCAAAAACTCTTGATGAAAATAACTTTTAAGTGTTTCAATAAGCTTAATGGTAAGTGGGATTTCTGTAATTTTCGTGTAATCTGTATTTTTATAAATCTTTTGCACAATCGCATCGCGCGCATTACTTTGAAGCGTAAGCAGCTCTTCATCGGTATCATGATGCCAAAAATCTGATTCGCTAATCATCGTATTGCCACCAAATTCTTGAAACTTTGAGACTTTGCAATCTGTAATTTGATGTATCTCATTACAACGAAACTCTACATACATTCCAACCATTGGCATTACCTTTTTATCATGCCAAGTCTCTTTATTAAAATCAAAAAGCATTTTAGAAGCGTTAATCACAACACCCTTGCCATTACTATTTAAATAACGCACTATTCTACCATGCATTGATTCTGCCTTTGATACATTGCACGATAAACTTCTTGCATACGCATTTCTAGCTGTTCAAACCACTCTGCATTTTCTGGGATAAAGGATTCCAAATACTGCACACTAAAAGGTGTATTATCAAACTCTAATTTTTCAAAGTTAAAACTCTTTCGTGTGCCACAAAAAACTACTGGTTGCACCTTTAGCTTAAAATGTTCCACTAAAACCTTTGCCCCACTTTTAAAAGGAAGTAATTGTTCCCCCCCTTTAGATCGTGTGCCTTCTGGAAAAATACAGAGCATTCTACCGCTATCAAGCCTATCTTTCGCTTCTTTTAATAAATACACAAGCTCTTTTTTACTCTCTCTGTTAATTAAAATCATCTTAGGAGCTTTGAGCGCATGCCCATATAAAAATGCCTCGCCAAGCTCTTTTTTAGCAATCCAACATAAATTATTTGGATGGGCTGCTTCAAAATACATCACATCCATAAAGCTTTGGTGATTCATTATTAAAATCTGTGCGCTTGGATCTAGATTGCCTTGTATATAAGGCTTTACCCTAAAGAGTTTAAAAAATACTAGGGCTATGCTTCTACGGATTATGCGATGAAAGGCATTAAAGATATACATTAATGCAATACCAAAAGGCATTACAAGCAAAATATAAAGCAATGCACTATAAGCTCTAATCTTGGATATCATCTTTTTTTACCCACCCTATGCGTTCATCTTCTAACATCACTTTATAGTAGCTATTGCGTTCTCCTAAAATTTCTGCTCGTGTTGGTTTTTGCGTTGTTAGAACAATTGTAGAATTAAATGTTGGTTGGATTCTTAATGCGACATTTGCCTTAATTGTTACATCACTTTTTAATGTTAGGAAATACAGCACCAGCACTAGTGCAAAAACACCCAGCAAAATAAAAATTGTTTTACGCTTATACAAATAAAGCCCAAAAAATAAAATTGCAAAAAATACAACCAAAGAGATTTGAAAAAATTGATAATTATTCTTTGGCTTAATATCACTTTGCGTACTAACACGATCTTCGCTTGCAATATTTGGAACTTGCAGAGTTTGGTATTTAGAAGTTTGCGTATTAAAATAATCAAAACTAATTGTATTTTGTGTTTTAGGCACAATCACATAGTAAAATGCTACTCCCTGCTTATAATCTCCACTTTTGCTTTCAATACCCTGTTGCTTATAGTCTTCAAGCTTGAAGTCAAAAAGATTTGCCATTGTGCTTTGGAGTTGAAGAACCACTAAATTTTGTGTGGAATCATAACTTGTGATTTTTGTATCTAAAATCTGCAAATCTTGCGCTAAGACTTGGGAATACTCGCCCTTGCGCTCCAGCTTAATTGCTCTTGCACTACCTCCTGCAAGAACTTCACTAACTAATCCATGATTTGTAAGAACATTTACTTTAATGCTAGGAATTGCAAATTGCGATTGCTTGATTTTTAGATAAAAAGTGTTTTTAAGGCTAGAATCTTCTGGATTTAGCTCCCAAGCTTGATTGGGATTTAAAATTTCTATGCTATTTTTTAAATCATCAAAAATAAATTCTGTTGCAATTGTGGAATACTGCGTAAAAACCAGCATTTTAAGCTCTAATGCAATAATTTGATTTACATATGAAATATCCACTAAAGGTGTAAGCATTTCCAAATACACATTTTTTACTAAATAATTATTAGAAGCTTCACTATTTAAAGATGGATTATTTATCGCCTCTTGAGATATAGAGTTTTGCATCGTAAAATCTTGCGATTGCAAAGACTCATTTTGCAATGCTTCAGATTCTATATTTTCTTCAATATCACTTTCTGTTATAGCATTAGGAAGTGGAGCTTGCAAAACATCATTATTAGAATCTAAAGTTTGTGATTGTTGAAATAACTCTTTTGATTCTGTATTTGGAATCTCTAAAGGTTCCGAACTTTGCTGATTTTGTGTTTCTGTATTTTTTGTATTTTCCAAACTTGCTTCTGGAAAAATGCGTGTTTCATCTGCAAATGATCCTATGCAAAGCCCAAACACACAAAAAAAGGCAAATACGATTCTCATAAAATTTTCAAAAATCCCTGAAGCATTTTTAGCCCTGCATCCTCACCCAAAACTTTTTCTATCGCACGCTCTGGATGTGGCATAAGCCCAAAAACATTTTTAGTAACATTGCAAATTCCTGCAATGTTACGCACAGAACCATTTGGATTTTCTACATATTCTAGTAAAATCTGATCGTTTGCTTCAAGGGATTTTAACCCCGCTTCATCAATATAATAATTTCCATCTGCATGCGCGATAGGAATTTTTATTGTATCTCCTTTTTGAAATTTTTCTAAAAAAATATTAGAATTATTCACAACCTTTAAATCACAATTTTTAGAGATAAAATGTAAATTTGTATTGCGCTTCATCGCGCCAGGAAGCAAGCCACTTTCAAGCAAAATCTGAAATCCATTACAAATTCCAAGCACATAACCACCCACATTTGCAAACTTCACAACCGCTTGCATAATTGGAGAAAATCTAGCAATTGCTCCACTACGCAAATAATCCCCATAACTAAAACCTCCAGGAATCACAACTAAGCGTGTATATTTTGGAAGCTCCGTATCTTTATGCCACACAATTTGCGTTTTTACCCCAAGCAATGAAAAGGCATATTCCATATCATATTCACAATTTGTGCCTAAAAACTGAAGAATTGCAACCATTGCTACATCTTTATTGTGTAGTTTTCAATAACAGTATTTGCAAGAAGTATTTCGCACATAGATTCTACTTCTTTTTTTACTGCTTCTTTATTGCTATTATCAATATCAAGCTTGATAATCTTTCCTGTCTTAACTCCATTAACACCCTTAAAATCTAGTGATTCTAACGCGTGATGGATAGCCTTTCCTTGAGGATCTAAAACTCCATCTTTTAACTCAACAATCACTTCTACTTGCATAATTCACCTTTAGTTTAAGATTCTCTTTAAAATCTCTTCATACGCCATTTTGACATTGCCTAAATCCTGCCTAAAGCGATCTTTATCCAATTTTTCCTTTGTATCTTTATCCCAAAATCTACAAGAATCTGGCGTAATTTCATCAGCAAGCAAGATATTTCCATCTTTATCCACGCCAAATTCTAGTTTAAAATCTACTAAAATTAGATTCTTTTTATCAAAAAATTCACGCAAAACACTATTTACCTCACGCCCAATTTTACGCAATACATCTAAAGATTCCACAGATTTTACGCAATTTAAAATCAATGCATGTTCATCATTAATTAAAGGATCTCCTAGCGCATCATCTTTATAATAAAATTCCACAAGAGTAAAAGGCAGTACTTCCCCTTCTTTAATCCCTAAACGCTTACTTAAAGAACCTGTTGCGATATTACGCACAACCACTTCAATAGGAATAATTTTAACAAACTTGCAAAGCATTAAGTTATCCGCTAAAGTTTCTACATAATGCGTTTTGATTCCATTTTGTTCCAAAAGTTTAAAAATCTCTGATGAAATCTTGCAATTTAAAATCCCTTTGCCTTGTTCGCTTCCTCTTTTTTCAGCATTAAATGCTGTTAAATCATCTTTAAACTCTGAAATCACTAGATTTTCATCATCAGTCTTGTAAAGTTTTTTGCCTTTGCCTTCATAAAGCATTTCTTTTTGTTGCATTTTGACTCCTTTTATAAAACTTTAAATACTTTTAAAACATCAATCGCGCTTTTTAACTGAATGTCTTGTAAGATTTGCTTTTGCGTGATTGTATTTTTTGAATCACTCTGCTTTTTCTCTTTTTTGTCTACTTTTGCCAATTCACCTTCTAAGTGCTTTTGCAAATCCGCTTCTTTAATACTAAATCCACTATTTTCATCTGGCACAACACCTGGAGCAACTTCAATATCTGGGGTAACTCCAACAGCTTGAATTGTTCGCCCACTTGGCAAATAATAACGCGCAATGGTTAAACGCAAGGCTTCCTTTTTCTCAGTGGGTAAAATCACTTGCACGCTTCCCTTTCCAAAAGTCCCTTCACCCACCAAAACACCGCGTTTATTATCTTGGATTGCACCCGCTACAATCTCACTAGCACTAGCACTTCCATTATTAATTAAGACCACAAGCGGAATCGTAGCATAAGGCGTGTTTTTTGTAGCACGATAAACGATATTTTCATCTTTAATTCTACCCTTTTGGGATACGATAATACCATCTTTAATAAACAAATCACTTAAGCCCACTGCTTGATTTAAAAGTCCGCCAGGATTATTGCGTAAATCTAATACAATTCCATCAATTTTTTTGTATTTTTTTAATTCTTCATTAACACGCTGTGTAATATTTTTATCAAAAGAAGTTACGCGCAAATACACATAATTTGTATCCATAATCCCCTTAGAATACACAGACTCCACTTTAATATTGTCTCTTATAATATCAAACACTAAAGGCTTTGGCTCATTTTTACGCACAATTGTCAAAGTTACTTTTGTCTTTGGAGCGCCACGCATTTTATTAACCGCATCATCAATTCCCATACTAAGCGTGCTTTCATCATTAATCTTTAGGATAATATCTCCACTTTTTAATCCTGCTTTATCGCCTGGAGTTCCTTCAATAGGGGCAACAATTGTTAGCGCATTGTCTTTTAAAGAAATTGTAATTCCAATGCCGCCAAACTGCCCATCGGTTTGAATCTTTAAATCTTCATACTTCTTTTCATCTAAATACGCTGAATGCGCGTCTAGGTTTGAAAGCATTCCATCAATTGCCTTATCAACAATTTCATTAAGTGTTAGCTCATCAACATAATATTTTTCTACCGTGCCAATAACTTTACGCAACTTATTATAAGCATCAAGGCGCGATTCTTCTTGCGCCAATGCAAAACTTTGCAAGCCAACTAAAGCCACACTAAAAAACCAAAATAGTTTATTTAAGCCCTGTCTGTTCATCATTACAACCTAAAGTTAAAATTTTGCGATTTTAACGCAATCTCACTAAAAGAAAAATTATTTTTTATGGTATAAGTGGATATAAAGTTGCAAAACTTCTAAACTAGCTGGAGTTACACCGCTAATCTCACTTGCTTCAAACAAACTTTTAGGGTTAAACTTTTTAAGCTTTTCAATCACTTCCAAACTAAGTCCTGGAATTTTATCAAACACAAAGTCTTGCGGAATCTCAATGCTTAACATTTTATCCATATTTTCAATCATATTTTGCTGTTTTTGAATGTAATTAAAATATTTTGCTTCTACTAAAATCTCTTCTAATGCGCGCTCTGAGTAGCTTGCAAAGGGGCAACTCTCCACTTCTTGTATTTTTAAAAGCTTAGGCACATCAAAACTACGCCTCCCAACAATCGTTCCCCAATTTGTCTTATCGCTAATTTTTTCTTCACAAATGGAATTTAAAAACTTTAGTACCAAAGCATTAGGTGTTACTTCTGTATTTTTAAGCCACTCTAGCCCTTCTTTAATGGCTACCTTATCCTTTTGTAGCTCTTTATATTCTTCTTCTTCCATAAGTCCCAAAGAATACGCAAGATCCCCTAGCCTAAAAATCGCATTCCCTTCGCGTAATAGCAAGCGATATTCCGCACGTGAGCTAAACATTCTATAAGGTTCTTTTGTGCCCTTTGTTACCAAATCATCTACCATTACGCCAATATAAGCTTCATTGCGCTTAAGTGTGATTTGCTCTTTCCCCTTTACACTAAGCGCTGCGTTAATCCCAGCAAAAATACCTTGTGCACCAGCTTCTTCATAGCCTGTTGTGCCATTAATTTGCCCCGCACAATAAAGATTCCGTATTTTCTTAGTTTCTAGCGTGTGTTTTAACTCTGTGGGGTTGATATAATCATACTCAATAGCATAACCATAGCGCACAATCTCCGCATTCTCTAAGCCTTCAATACTATGGATCATTGCTTCTTGCACATCAAAGGGCAAAGAGCTTGTTAATCCATTAATATAATACTCATTTGCTTCTAGAGTTTGCGGTTCTAAAAACAACTGATGTCGCTCTTTATCACTAAAGCGATTAACCTTATCTTCAATGCTAGGACAATATCTTGGACCTATCCCTTCAATTTGTCCTGTAAACATTGGCGCGCGATGAAAATTTTCTCTAATAATTGCGTGTGTTTTTGCATTTGTGTAGGTTACATAGCAAGGAAGTTGCATCGGATTAAAGGGATTTTCTCCAAGTTCTTTTTGAGTTTTTTTGCTAAAAAATGGGGCTGGCATATCTCCATAATGCTTCTCTAAAATCTCAAAATTAATGCTACTTGCCTTAATACGCGCACAAGTGCCTGTTTTTAATATTCCAACATCAAGTCCTAATTCTCTTAAATTTTCCCCTAGCTCCATTGCCGGTGGTTCCCCTGCACGCCCATTGTTAGAAGTGTTTTCTCCAATGTGTATTTTTCCGCGCAAAAATGTTCCTGTTGTTAGCACCACCTTTTTAGCCTGGTAAACCTTGCCAATGGTTGTTTTCACGCCAATTACGGAATCTTTTTCTAACACTAAGGATTCTACAATTTGCTGGGAGACTTCTAAGTTTTTTGTATGATAACAAAGATTGCGCGCAATAATTTTGTATCTATCCATATCAATTTGAGCGCGTGTTCCTCTTACAGCGGGACCTTTTGAAGCGTTTAGAGTTCTAAATTGGATTCCGCTTTTATCTGTAATATATCCCATCACGCCACCAAGTGCGTCAATTTCTTTTACCAAATGCCCCTTACCAAGCCCACCAACAGCAGGATTGCAACTTGCCGCACCAATTTGTTCTACAAGCATTGTTAAAAGCAAGGTTTTACAACCCATTCTTGCTGATACAATAGAGGCTTCAATCCCTGCGTGTCCACCACCAATAACAATTACATCATATTCCATTTTTGCCCTTAAAACACTAATTTTGCGCGCATTATACCGCTAAAAATCTAACTCTTGCGTTAGGTTTCTAAATTTAATATCCTCTAATTGTTTTTTAATATGCTTATTTTCTTCACGCAAAGAATCAATTTGCGCTTGTAGCTGGATAATATTACGGCTTGCATAATAGATATTATTGCGCACATAAATTTTGGGAATAAAAAGCACTAAAGCAAGCGCCATAAGGCACAAGGTAATAAGCACTAGTTTAAAAGGAATCTCTTTTGTGTTTAAATCTAAATCATCTAGCACCGCTTCACGCTCACTATTCTCTAAATGTGATTCCACATTTACACCACTCTTTGGCGCATGTAAATCCCTGTCTTTTAAATCCTTATTTGCTAAAAGCAAATCATCTAAGAGTAAAATATCTGTTTGCTCTGTTTGTAAATCTTGTCTGGAATCTAAAAAGTTAGAATCCAAAATGGGTTTTTCAAACTCATTTTGCTCTTGTTTGCTTTGCTTATCATCACCTTGCTGATTATGGTATCGCTCCTCTAAAAAGTCCAAATTCTGCTCTGAGATATAACCATCTTTTTTAAATAAGCGTTTAAAAAAGCTAGGTTTTGCAACCTTATCCATCTTTTCCAAGCGTAAATCTTCATAAGATTCCATTTATGATTCCCCAAACTCAAAGCTTCTTAGCTTCGCGCTACGCGAACGCGGATTCTCTCTTAGCTCACTCTCATCAGCACACAAGGGCTTTTTATAAAGACTCTTTCCTTTACTATGCCCACCGCCACAAATACAACGCATTATATTGCAATCGCAAATACAATCTCTCTCCCATTCCCTAAAAGTTTGCTTTGTGATTCTATCTTCAAGCGAATGAAAGGTGATAACACTCACTCTAGCACCCTTTTTTAAAGGATTTTCTCCTAAAGTTTGCAAAAGTCGCTCTAGCTCACCTAACTCATCATTAACCGCGATTCTTAATGCTTGAAAAGCCTGTGTGGCTGGATGAATTTTGGGATGTTTAAAATGCTTTGCAATGAGTTCGCTTAAATGCTTTGCACTAGTAAATTTTGCATTTTTTCTCTCTTCTACAATTAAACGCGCAAGTTTTTTATACTCCCTAATCTCACCAAAATCCCTAAAAATCCGCTCCAGTTCGTTTAAACTTGCCCCATTTACAATTTCTTTTGCGCTTAAATGTTGCTCCCTATCCATTCTCATATCAAGCATATAAGAATCAAAGCAAAATCCCCTCTCTTTATTATCAAATTGCATTGATGAAACCCCAATATCCGCTAGGATTCCAACTATGTTTTCTTGCAAAGCTTTATTGCTTAATAGCTCACGCACAACCGCACTATAACGCCCCTTTTTATAAGAAAAACGCTCACCAAAAACACTTAACCGCTTTGTAGTAAAGGCTAAGGCATCGCTATCTTGGTCAATCCCTATAATCTCTAAGTTTGGATAAGCTTCTAAGAGTGCATGCGTGTGTCCTCCAAAGCCTAGAGTGCAATCAATTAGAATTCCACTTTTAAGTGTCTTAAAGGAATCCAAAACCTGTTCTAACAAAACAGGAATATGCGGAATATCCATTGCTCCCTACTCTTTTGCGCGAGTAATGTTTGCGCCAAGTTTTGTAAGCTTTGCTTCTAAATTTTCATAACCACGATCTAAATGATAAATACGATGGATTCTAGTTTCCCCCTTTGCCACAAGAGCGGCAAGCACTAAAGCACTAGAAGCGCGCAAGTCTGTTGCCATAACATCAGCACCAATTAGCGTGCTTATTCCATTAATAGTCGCTGTATTTCCACGCAAACTAATATTTGCTCCCATTCTTTGTAGCTCATTTACATGCATAAAGCGATTTTCAAACAAACGCTCTTCAATAATGCTACCCCCTTCACATTGTGTTGCAAGCGCCATAAATTGTGCTTGCATATCTGTTGGAAAACCCGGATATTCTGCTGTGGAAAGCGCAAAAGCATTGCGTTTTTTAGCGGGATAAATTGTAATGGAATCTTTATTGTAGGTAAGTTTAAAGCCAATTTCTTCTAGCTTTGCAATCACTGCGCCAAGATGGCTTGCATTGGCACCATGTAGCGTAATTTGTGAATTTGTAATTGCTCCAGCGCACAAATAAGTCCCTGCTTCAACGCGATCTGGAATCACAGAAATCACACTTGGCAACTCCAATCCTTCTCTATCTGTTCCAAAAATCTCAATTCTATCGCTTCCAATTCCTTTAATTTCTACACCGCTTTCACGCAACACTTCGCAAAGCTGCACCACTTCTGGTTCTTTTGCAGCATTATTAATGATTGTCTTACCCTTTGCCATTGCCGCTGCCATCAGGATATTTTCAGTACCTGTTACGGTGATTTTATCAAAATTAATCGTTGCCCCCTTTAGCCCATCTTTTGCACTTGCAACAATATATCCCTCTTCAATATGAATCTCTGCCCCCATTTTCTCCAATGCTTTAATGTGTAAATCCACAGGACGCGCACCAATAGCACACCCTCCGGGCAAACTCACTGCACAATGCCCAAATCTCCCAAGAAGAGGTCCTAAAACCAAAATTGAAGCGCGCATTTTACGCACAATATCATATGTGGCTTTTGTGCTATTTTGCCCTGCCACATTAACATTAACAATATGCTTATCCAAGCGTTCCACGCTACAACCTAGCATTTTTAAAAGCTCAAAAAAAGTCTCAATATCCACAACACTAGGAAGATTCTGTAAACTTACAGGATTTTTTGAAAGTAGTGTTAGAGCAATAAGCGGTAATGCAGAATTTTTTGCACCTGCAATATTAATTGCTCCATTTAAACGCAAGCCACCTTGCAATGTTAAATAATCCACTTCTTCTCCTTTTTATTTATGCTATTTTTTTCCCTTGCGCTCTTCACGGCCTTTAAGAGCTGAACCAATAACTGTTTCAATCTCTTTTTTGTAGTTAGGATTTTCTTTAACAAAAATCTCTCTATAACGCACAACACTATCAATATCCATATTCAAACATTTAGAAAATGCGGCAATGAAATTAATACATTGCTGATATTCCTTACTATCTTTGCTTGTATTACCAAAATGTATAAAATGCTCACAAAAAGAATTCAGTGCTTCTTCTAATAAACTAGAATCTGATTTTTCATCTTCAAAAATTGTAATTAAATAATCAATATTTTTAAACTTTTGCTCACGCCCTCTAAGCTCTTCTAAATATTCCTGTATGCGTTCATAGATAATAAATACCATTGCCAACAAGAAAAATGGGAGTATCAAAAGATTAATAATTAAAAAAACAAAAAGATGAAAAGAAAGATTATACATTAGTGCATTTCACCTTTTAAAAACTTTTCATAAAAAACATTTGTGGCTTTTACAAATCCATCTACACTTCCGCAATCATAGCGTGTGCCTTTAAATTTATAAGCTAGCACCATTCCCTTTTTACACTGCTCTAAAAGCGCGTCTGTGATTTGAATCTCGCCATTTTTGCCCGGAGCTGTGTGGCGCAAAATCTCAAAAATATCCGGAGTTAAAATATAGCGTCCAATAATTGCTAGATTGCTTGGGGCTTTATCTTTTGAAGGTTTTTCAATCATATTATCCACTACAAAAACATTCTCATCAATCACTCTTCCTGCAATCACACCATATTTACTTACTTCTTCCATATCCACTTCCTCTACTGCAACAATGGAACAGCGGTATTTTTCATAGATTTTACACATTTGACTTAACACGCCAAGTTCTGTATTTTCACATAAATCATCGCTTAAAACCACTGCAAAAGGCTCATTGCCAACGAGTGTTTCCCCACATAAAATCGCATGTCCTAAGCCATTCATCTCCATTTGGCGCGTATAAGAAAAGCTACAAGTTTCTAAAATATGGCGAATATCCTTTAAATAGCTTTCTTTATTTGTGCCTTTAATTTGACTCTCTAGCTCATAACTGATATCAAAATGGTCTTCTAATGCTCTTTTTCCACGCCCTGTAACAATTGCTATATTAAAAATTCCTGCTTCCATTGCCTCTTCTACACCATATTGAATGAGTGGTTTATTAACAATGGGCAACATCTCTTTTGGCATTGCCTTTGTTGCAGGCAAAAAGCGTGTCCCATATCCTGCTGCTGGAAATAAACATTTTTTAATCATTATCACTCCTTAGAATAATTCCCACAAACCGCTCTGATACAATGCGTAAAAATGCGCTGCTGTGCGTGGATTGAGCGAACCCTTTTGTGTGGCATATTGCATTGCTTTTTGAGAGATTTTATCCCAATTTTTAGGCAATTCCCCAAAATAACTTTTTAGCACTTCTAAATATTCCTTATTTCCTTGTGCGTAAAAGCCAATACACAAGGGAAATCTATCACTTAATGCAATCTTATCTTCATTGCCTTCATAACCAAAAATCTCATTTTCATTATGGAATTCTGGGAGCAAATGCCGCCTATTACTTGTTGCGTAAATTCTAATATTTGCAGGCAATGCTTCTAATCCCCCCTCAAGCACACTTTTTAAGCCTTTATAATTCTCATTTTCTTCAAAACTTAAATCATCGCAAAATATAATAAATTTATAATCTTTATCCCTTAAATTATCAAATACTTCCGGTAAAATTTCTAAATCTTCTTTTTCAATCTGTAAAACCCTTAAACCTTTAGAGGCATATTTTACAAGCAATGCCTTTATAAGAGAGCTTTTTCCACTTCCCCTAGCTCCCCATAACAGGACATTAACGCCCAAATTTCTCTCCAAAAAAGATTCCGTATTGGCACATAATAATCGCACTTCCTTTTGTATTCCCACAAAGCAATCCAATTCCTTAGCCTCTACTTCTAAAATCCCGTGGATATACCCACTTTTGCGATACACTCCAGCAATACAACTCCCCATATCCCATTGCAGATTTAAATTCCAACTTTTAGGCATTTTTAGCCTTTTTTGTAGTGTTAGATTTATTTTTTAATTCTATATTGTTTGGCAAAAATTTATGCGTTAATTTTCCTTTTACACAAGTAAAATGCGCTACTCCACCCTTACTTAACTCCCCAAAAAGCATTGCATCACTTAAGATATTTTTAATCTCTTTTTGAATCACTAATCCAAGTGGACGCGCCCCAAGTTCTACATCAAATCCAATTTTTGCTAAATATTCTTTAGCACTTTTATCTAATATAATTTCTACTTTTTTTTCTAAAATTTGATTATTTAAATCTACAATATTTTTATCAACTATCTTCAAAATCTCTTTGTGTGAGAGTGGATTAAAAGCAATGATTGCATCAAGACGATTCCTAAATTCTGGGGAGAAATGATCTTTAATCGCGCTAGAAAAACGCAAATTTGTATCTTGTTTAAAACCAAGTACAGGGGCTTCCTTAGAACCTACATTAGAAGTTAGAATCAAAATAACAGATGAAAAATCTATGCTCTCTCCATTATTATCTGTAAGCCTTCCATAATCCATTACCTGCAAAAATACATTTAGCACATCAGGATGGGCCTTCTCTACCTCATCTAAGAGTAGCAAAGTATGAGGATTTTTCTTGATCATTTCCGTTAGGATTCCACCTTTTTCATAGCCAACATATCCCGCTGCTGCACCAATTAATTGCGAGCTTGAAATGCGCTCCATATACTCACTCATGTCAAGGCGTTCAAAATTAATGTTTAATGCTTTTGCAAGCTCTTTTGCGAGCTCTGTTTTTCCAACTCCACTAGGACCGCTAAAAAGAAACGAACCAATAGGTTTATTTGGCGCGCCAAGCCCAGCTTTATTGCGTTTTAACGCACTCACTACCTCAACAATAGCATTATCTTGCCCAAAAATTCTACTTTTTAAATGCTTCTCTAAGCCTTTAAGCACAGCTTTATCATCTTTTGTTGCTTCAATTTCTGGAATCTTAGCCATTGTAGCAACCATTTTTTTAATACTCTGCAAACTTACCTTACCGCTTTTACCATCTAGTTTATAACTAGCCCCCACTTCATCCATTATATCAATGGCTTTATCAGGCAAAAATCTATCGTGTAAATGGCGAATTGACAAATCTACAATTAACTCAATCGCTTCAGAATTAAAACTTACATTATGATGCTTTTCATAATGTTTTTTTACACCTTCTAAGATTAAAATACTCTCTTCCCTGCTAGGTTCTTTAACTTCAATCTTTGCAAAACGGCGTGAGAGTGCCTTGTCTTTATCCAAAAAAGAACGATACTCTGCGTAAGTGCTAGCACCGATACAGCGCAACTTTCCATTTCCAAGCATAGGCTTTAGCAAATTACTCGCATCCATACTCCCACTATTTGTTGCCCCCGCGCCAATTAACATATGAATTTCATCAATAAATAAAATCACATTTCCAAGTTCTAGTACTTCATCAGTTAATGTCTTAATGCGCTTTTCAAAGTCTCCTCTGTATTTTGTTCCTGCAACAAGCGCACCCATATTTAGCATATACATTTCTGTATTTTCTAAAGGGCTTTGTGTGGTAATCATTTGCAAAGCCAACCCTTCTGCTACAGCTGTTTTACCAACACCAGGCTCACCAACTAAAAGAGGATTGTTTTTCTTTTTTCTAAGCAACACTTCAAAACAGCGACGAATCTCTACTTCCCTGCCTATTAAAGGCTCTATTTTGCCTTCCCTTGCCATTTGCGTAAGATTTGTGCAATAAGCTTCTAATGCGGATTCTCTCTTTTCGCCTTCATCTTTCACTTCTTCTTTTATGCTTTTATTAAAACTAAAATTCTCTTGATTTTCTGTAATGTATTCTAAAACATTTAAGCGCGTGATGCCTTGTGCATTTAAGATTTGCGCACAAAACGCCTTTTCTTCTTCTAAGATTGCTGCTAGCAAATCACTCACTTGTGCCTGCTGGCGTTGAGAGCCTTTCACATGCCCTATCATTATTTCAATCACACGCGTAACAGCAAGGGTTTCTTGTGGCATTGCACCTTGTTCTTGACGCTCTGGGTAGGATTGTAAAAATTGCTTTAAATACCTTTGTATTTGCTTTTTCATAATCTCTACATTACCCCCGCAATCTTGCAGAGTTTTAGTGATTTTCTCATTTTCTAAAAGGGCGTAGAAAATATGCTCTAGAGTTAAATATTCATGCCCTTTGTCTTTAGCTTCTTTTTGTGCATTTTGCAAAACAACATTTAATTCTTTACTAATTTCAAACATTTTAATTCTCTTATATTTTTTCTAAAATTGCACGCAAGGGATATTGCTTTTCTTTTGCCATTTTACGCACTTGGGCAACTTTAATTTCTGCAATATCATAAGGATAGATTCCACAAACCCCTTTTCCATTGTGATGGATTTGCAGCATTAAATTTAGGGATTCTTCAAAATCTTTGTGAAAAATTGCTTGCAAAACTTCTATCACAAATTCCTGCGTAGTATAGTCATCATTTAGCAAAATCACGCGATAGCGGATAGGCTCTTGGATTTTCTCCAGCGTTTCTGTAATTTGATCAAATTGTGCGTCTTTTGGCAAGGTTTTCCTTAAAATTTAAAATCTTAAAATTATAACATTTTTAAATCAAAGGTAAATTAAAGGAAAGTCTAACATTGGCGTAAAATCGCTTCTTTTATCGCATTGATATAACTTTTAGATTCTGCTTTATTTTTATAGGCAATATCAAATGCGGTACCGTGATCTACCGAGGTGCGAATAACAGGCAAATTAAGCGTAATGTTGATACTCTCTTTAAAATATAAAGTCTTTAGTGGGATTAATCCTTGATCGTGATACATTGCCACATAATAACGCAAATGCTTACCAACAAAAGCAGTATCAGGCACAAGTGGTCCAATAAAAACTTCCTTGCCCAAACTTGCATTTGCAAGCCTTATTGCCTCCCTAATTACATTATCTTCATCACCCAAAACTCCAAAATCTCCGGCGTGTGGATTTAATCCAAGCACTCCACAGGGCATTTTTAAAACATAAGGAGCAAAATTCAATAAAAACTCTTTTAAAGATTCTATGTTTATAAGTGAAGGCACATTTTTTAGTGGGATATGATCACTAAAAAGTGCAACATAAAGCTTTGGAGAGCCTAACATCATAATGGCTTTTTGATTTTGAATTCCATTAATTTTAGATTCCATATTTTCAAACTTAAAAACATCTCGCAAGGCTTCGGTATGCCCAGCATAAGAAACTCCAGCTAACTGCCACGCTTTTTTATGGATAGGCAAAGTTACCATCGCCTTTGTTTTACCAATAAGTGTCAAATTTAAAGCTTGCAAGAAACTTGCATAAGAATACGCTCCACTTTCTTTTTGGATTGCTCCAGGAGTAATTTTTGGGATAATATTTGAAGGCATAGCTTTAGGTGAAACACATTTTAAATTCTTCGGAAGTTTGAATTTCAAAATCTTAGCCGCCTCTTTTAACAACTCTTTATCCACACAATACACAGGATTGCAAAATTTACAAATCTTTTTATGGTTTTTTAATAAAATCTCTAAACCAACCCCATTTGGATCACCAATGCTTACTGCAATTTTCATTTTAATAGCAAGCACCTTTTGTGTCTAAGTCAAATTGCACTTGAGAATTTGGAGATGGGATTACAATTTTAAAATCCATCACTTCTTGCTTTTTTAATGGTGTTTTGTAAATTTCTGTCTTTGAATATTTAGGATTAATTTTATATTTAATGCGTTCAAACTTTTTTAAATCCTTTGGGATAAAATTAACCTCCACAACACAACCTCTAAAATCCAAATGCCCTAGATTTTTAAAACTCCCTTCCACAAAATACACAGCATCATATTGCAAACTCTCATTATGTGTGAGAGTAAATTCTATCTTTTTTAAATACGATTCCATTATCCACTGATAAATAAAAGGCGAAGCAAGAATTAGCCCACCACTTAATGAAAAAAATAGCATAAAAGGCAAAGCACGCCCACGCAACGCAACGCTTAAAAGAAAAATTAAAAGAATGATTAAAAAAATACTCATTAAAATTAAATAATCTGGCAAAGCAAAGAAGCGCGAAATCTCTGTAAGTTTTAGCAAATATTCCTTTAAGCTATTCATTTTAATCTACTCTTGCATTCTTTTCATCAATTCCGCTTAAGCCAAACCGCCTTAAAATCTCTTGTTTTACTAAATCTGGGGAAATATCCTTATAAGCTAAACCGACTAAAGAGTGATAAAGTAAATCCGCTGCTTCATAAATAATCTCTTCGCGTGTGTCATCTTTAATGGCAAATCCTAACTCTGCAGCTTCTTCTACAATTTTTTTAGCAATTGTGTTTTCACCTTTACAATAAAGTTTTGCTGTGTAAGAAGTCTTAGGATCTGCACCTTTACGCTCTAGTAGTGTATGATACAACACATCTACAACCCCATAAACAGCACTGGCATTAAAATTAATTTTAGATTCCATATTAGAATCTAATTTGCCTTCTTTTGTATTAATTATGTTAAAAAAACAACTCTTTTCCCCAGTGTGGCAAGCCACGCCTTGTTGCTCCACGCTTATAAGAATAGAATCCTTATCACAATCTAGGGCAAGGGATATGATTTTTTGCGCATGTCCGCTTTGCTCTCCCTTTTTCCAAATGCGCCTTTTAGAACGAGAATAATAATGCACAAAACCACTCTTTAAGCTCAATTCTAAAGCTTCTTTATCCATAAAGCCTAACATTAAAACTTCTTGTGTTTTATGATCTTGCGCAATTGCTGGAATCAATCCTCCGCATTTATCCCATAAAATCTGCTCTAAAATCTCTTGCACTTTAATCCCTAATTATTCACTGAACTTGCGCGTTGATTATCCTTAGAATCTAGCCAAATATTAGGCGTTGCTCCACCAGGCGTTAAGAAAATCTTAGCATCGCGATTGTTTTGTAAAGCTTCATTAAATTTTCCTTGCACTTCAATTTGTCGCAGCTGCAATAGAGGATTATTTAAACTTTGACTAATCAAACGATTAGCCTTTGCTTGCGCATCTGCCTCAATAATCGTAGCATCAGCAACCCCTTTAGCAAGAGCTGCTTTTTTCTCTGCTTCTTGCTTGGCGCGTTCTACTTCATACCTTGCACGCTCTGCTTCTTGACGCGCAACCTGCACGCGCTCAATTTGTTCTTTGATTGCAATAGGCAAAACAATCTCTGTAAGCTGAATAGATACAAGCTCTACAGGGCGATTTTCAAGGCTATTGATATTCTCTCTAAACTTTTGATCAATAAGTGTTGCAATCTCATTACGCTTTGTTGGCAACTCTTCAGCTGGGAAACTTCCTACAACATTACGCACAATCTCCCTAATTACTGGAGTAATGATTCTCTCTTCCCAATTTTGCCCCCAAGTTGCAATGGTTTGTGGCACACTTAATGGATCTAAGCGGTATTGCACAGCAAGCTCCACAGAAACAGATAATCCCCTAGAATCTAGCACACTAATTGCTTGATTTTTTAGACTTCCTTCATCTCTACTGCGCAATCCTGCACCATCAGAGCCTGTAAATTCTGCGATTCTAACTTTTGTATTAATGGCAATGATTTTTTGAATTCCGGGGATAAAAAAGTGAATTCCAGGTTGCAATGGTGTTGGATCAAACTCACCTGTTGTAATTTTAACACCTACTTCACCGCTATTAATAATCGTAAAGGGTTTAAGCAAGAAAAACAAAATCACTAAAATTACAACAACATAAACTCCAGCCATTTTCTTACCATTTGGCATTGTAAAACTTGGCATTCTAGGAGATTGAAACCCACGATTTGAATTGTGGTTTGGTTGACCTTTATCTTTGTTTTCATCCGAAGTGTAACCCTTGTTTTTGCGCTTTAAATGTTCATTTAAATCAATTGGCATTTGTAAAACCTTTTTTAATTAATATAAGTTAGCCAGTGTGCGTATTTAGGATTGCGTCCTTGCACCACTTCAAAATAAGCATTTTGTAATTTATGTGTAATCTCTCCACGCTTACCACTTCCAATAATACGCGCATCAAGCTCTCTGATAGGAGTAACTTCTGCAGCAGTACCTGTAAAAAATGCCTCGTCTGCAATATACACTTCATCGCGTGTAATATTGCGGCGTTCCACCTTATAACCAAGATCTTTTGCGATTGTAATCACAGAATCTTGTGTAATAGATTCTAATGAACTATCACTTGGCGGAGTTATAATCATACCATTGCGCACGATAAAAAAACATTCTCCGCTTCCTTCGGCAATCATTCCATTGTCATCTAAAAGTAAAGCCTCTTCATATCCGCACTCAATGGCTTCATACTTTGCCATTTGAGAGTTAAGATAATTTCCAGAAGCCTTCGCCTTACCAAAAAGTGATTTTGCTGAATTTCTAACAAAAGAAGCAGTTTTAACACGAATCCCTTTTTCTAAACCTTCATCGCCCAAATATGCACCCCACTCCCACGCAGCAATCGCCACCTTAACAGGAGCATTCTTATGATACACGCCCATTGCTCCATACCCAAGATAAATCAAAGGGCGTAAATATGTGTTACCACTAAACGCATTATCTCTTAAAACTTCAATTTGCGCTTTCTCAAGCTCTTCTTGCGTGTAAGGCACATCAATAGCAACAATTTTTGCAGAATTTAATAAACGCTTTGTATGATCTTTTAAACGAAAAATTGCCATTCCCTTATCTGTCTTATAAGCCCTAGTTCCCTCAAAAACACCATTTCCATAATGTAAAGTATGTGTCAAAATATGCACATTTGCTTCTTTCCAAGGAACTAATTTTCCATCCATCCAAATTGATTTTGCTTCATTCATAATAAATCTCCTTATGCGCCTTTTGTAAATCATTATTAAAAGCGCAAAAAACGCAAAAATATAGCAAAAACTTTCTTAAAAGGCTTTAAACACAACTTAAAAGTCAGAATTCAAAATTTAGATTCCATATTTCAAAAAATCTTTATAGTCTTTTTAATCTTTACATTTTCAAAAATTAAGAAAAATGACTCTAATTTGATGCATATAAATTACACATACACATTAGCTCAAGTGAGTATTTAAGAAGCTTCAGAAGTTATATTCGACTACTTGTGATTTTCTAAATGGTCGGAGTAGCGGGATTTGAACCCACGACCTCACCCACCCCAAGGGTGTGCGCTAGCCAGACTGCGCTATACTCCGATAAGAAAAAATAAATTAAAAAGGTATTCTATATAAAAAAAGATAAAAAGAAAATACTAAAATTATTAATATTTTATTTTTTAATAAAATGTTTAAAAAAACTATAAAGAAATAATAATATAATTTTGATCCGCTATATCGTGTTTCTTACGCACAATAGCTGAACTTAATCAAGGATTTCGAATGGACAAGGCAACAGAGAATAAGATTTTGAGCTATTTAGAGAAAAAGACACTCAATAAAAGCGAACTTCACCAGTATACCGAGCAAATTGGCTATATGCTAAAATTAGGAACTTCTTTGAGAAATATTTATGGATTTTTACAAGAAGAATATAACATTAAAACAAGTTATAGCAATTTTCATAACTTTGCAAAAAAGAATTTTAATTTCAGTAAACACAAAAAGAAGTTGGAATCTTAATTTAAAATTCTCGCAAATCTTTTCTAGGGTTATTAAAAATTTTAAAGATAATCCTAGATAATTTAAAATGCATCTAAATCTAAAATTTCCAATCTTGCGCTTTTTGTAAAATTTCCCTTGCACCCTGATTCAAAAAAGACTCAGCTAGAGTTTTTCCAATATATTCACAATCCTTAATACTTGAAACTTCACTCTCTAAATTTTCTTTTATAATCTCACTCCCATCTGGCAATCCAAGAATTGCACGCACTTCTAAACTTCCTTCATTATAACGCGCATTAATCCCAATTGGCACCTGACAACCACCATTTAACACACGCACAAAAGCCCTTTCGCAATGTGTCTCAAAGACTGCATTTTTATCATTCAAAAAGCTTAAAAGCTCCACATAATTGCTATCTTTCTTGCATTCAATCCCAAGTGCTGCCTGTCCCATTGCTGGAACCATAAAATCAAGTGGTGTGATATATGGAATCCCTTTTAACTCTAAGCGATTCACTCCAGCTTGCGCTAAAATAATAGCGTCAAATTCCTCATTTTCAAGCCTTTGCAAGCGCGTTTGGACATTTCCACGCAAACTTTGACAGTCCAAATCCCCCCTTAAAGCATTAATTTGCATAACGCGCCTTAGTGAAGTCGTGCCAACTTTAGCTCCCTTTGGCAAATCTCCCAAATTTTTATATTTAAAACTTAGAAAGCTATCGCGCACATCTTCACGCTTTGTAATTGCTGCAAGCCCAAGTCCTTGGGTAAATTCCACCGGCACATCTTTAAGACTATGCACCGCTAAATCGATATCTCCTTCTAGTAACAACACTTCAAGTTCTTTTGTAAAAAGCCCTTTACCTCCAATTTTTGCTAAAGGGACATCTAAAATCTTATCTCCCTTTGTTTTAACGATTTTTAACTCCACTTCAAGCTTTGGATACCGCTCTTCCAAAAGATTTTTAATATGATTTGCCTGCCAAAGCGCAAGCACACTTCCGCGTGTTCCAATGGTCAGTTTTTGCATTACTTTTTGTCCTTTTCAATCACTTCTACATCTATAATTTCACTTTGATTATCCCTAAATTCTTGATTACTTGAAGTATTAGATGGCGTTATTTTCATAAAAGGCTTAATAATCATAAACCCAACCGCACTAAATTGCATCAAGATTCCAATAATATCTGTTAAAGCCCCAGGCAAAATTAATAAAATCGCACCCAAAATCCTAAAAATATTCGATCCAACAAAGGCTTCATAACTTAATTGCCTATTCCTTACACGCATTAACGCATCGCCTAAAAATAAGCGAAAATTTACTAAAATAAAAAATCCTAAAAACGCTGTAACAATGATTTCTAAAACAAAGCCCAAAACACCAATTACATCAATCACCTCATAGCTTACAAGCACTTCTAAGAAAAGATATAAAAAACCTAAAATCAATGGCATTTGCTAATCCATTCTTTGAGTTCTGCAATAAGTGCCATAAAATCCGAAACCTTTAGCACTTCTCTGCTTAAATCCTTTCGCCTTACAAGTTCAATCTCACCTTTTTCAAGTCCTTTCCCAATAATAATTCCAAAAGGAAAGCCAATTAATTCAAAATCTACAATCTTTGCACCATAGCGTTCTGCTCTATCATCAAGCAAGCATTCAATTCCTTCTTTGTTTAAAGCTGTATAAATTTTTTCACCCATTTCTAATTGCGCGGAATCTTTAATATTTGAAACCATAATATCTACATCAAAAGGTGCTGTCGCTTGCGTCCAAATCATTCCCTTTTCATCGTGGTGTTGTTCAATTATAGCCGAGAGAAGTCTTGAAACTCCAATTCCATAACAACCCATAATAAAGGGCTGCGCTTTACCACTTTCATCTAAAAATGTCGCGTCCATCGCACTAGAATATTTTGTTCCTAGCTGAAAAATATGCCCTGCTTCAATCCCTTTTGTAAAATACAGCTTCCCACCTTTGCTTTCTCCACACAAAGGACATAAATCTCCTGCTTGCACTTCCACTAAATCCTTATATTCCAACCTTTCAAAAGTGCTTAAATCCACTCCTACAAAATGATAATCTAACTCATTTGCTCCACAAATTAGATTCTTTTCGTCTTGTAACTCCTTATCAAAATAAATATAAGGGCTATTTGTGAGATTCCGCAAGGCAAAAGGACCAATAAATCCCGGAGTTAACCCTGCTTCTTTAATCTCTTCTTCACTAGCTTCTACGAGTTCATTTGCCAAAACTGCATTTAAAGCCTTTGTTTCATTTAAAGTATCGCTTCCGCGCAAGAAAAAATACACTAACGCGCTTTTTCCTTCATCAAAAATAGCTTTTTTCACTACCACCTTTAATGTCCAAAATGGTGCAATTTTAAAAAACTCCGCCAAGGCTTCTATGCTTGCAACATTAGGTGTATGAAACTTGGCAAACTCCGCTTGTGGTGCTTGAAAGCTTGGAGCGGCTTTAATACGCGTTGCCGCTTCTAAATTGGCTCCATAATAACAGGTATCGCACACGCAAATTGTATCTTCTCCGCTGTTTGCAAGCACCATAAATTCCTTGCTACCACTTCCACCAATTGCGCCGCTATCTGCAAACACCGCACGAAAATCAAGCCCTAAACGCGTAAAGATCTTGCTATAAGTTTGTTCCATTAAATCAAACTCGCGCTTTAAATCTTCAAAATTAGAGTGAAAACTATACCCATCCTTCATTATAAATTCACGCGCACGCATAAGTCCAAAACGCGGACGCATTTCATCGCGAAATTTTAAATTGATTTGATAAAGATGCAAGGGTAACTGCTTATAACTCTTAACATTTGCCTTGACGAGCTCTGTGATAACTTCTTCGTGCGTTGGACCTAGCACAAAGGCATTATCCTTTCTATCATTAAAGCGCAAAAGTTCCTTGCCATAGCGTTCAAAACGCCCACTTTTTTGCCAAAGGTTAGCAGGTGTTACAAATCCTAGAGTCACTTCATTTGCTCCAGCATTATCCATTTCTTCTTTGACAATACTTTTAATCTTATCCAAAACACGCTTTCCAAGTGGCAAGAAATTATAAATTCCACTTCCAATTTGCTGGATAAAGCCACCACGGATTAAATACTCGTGGCTTTTTAAAACCACATCTTTCGGGGCTTCTTTAAAGGTTGGGATAAAGATTTTTGAAAATCGCATAGTTTTCCTTAAGATTGAGATAGGGCTTTATCTTGTGCGTATTCACATTTGTAGGATTCCAACATTTTATCTTCGGATTCCAAATCAAGCAAAAAACGCAAACTTTCCACCACACTATCGCCCTTTGGCGTGTTAGAAACAGATTTTAAATTCATTGTTACGCCATGCAAAAATGTGTTAAACGCATTGTGTAAAGTTTTTTCAATGTTTTTTTCATAATCTTTTGGCAAATAACCTTTCGCGATTCCTTTTTGCAGCTCTTTTAAGGCAGAATCCTTTGCTAAGGCACGGATAGTTTTAATTAGTGGTTCCACATTTAGTGTTTGTAACCAGCTAAAAAACTCTTGCGTAGAACGCCCAACAATTCCATAAGCAATGCGCGCCTGCTCTTCTCTTAAAGCTAAGTTTTTGCGCACGATATCTTCTAAATCATCAACTGCAAAAATTTTTATATTATCTTGTAACTCCATAATATCATTAGCAATATCACGCGGCATAGCCAAATCAAACCAATAACGATTCCAGTCTCTCTTTGCTACCATATCCTTTGTAATAATGGTATGCGGAGCACCTGTAGCACTAAAGAGAAGCGGAATTGCATTAATGTATTTCCCTATATCTTTAAAGCTCTCCACTCTAATTTTTACATTTGGATTACCATCAAGAATGCTTTTACAGACATTTTCTGCATTTTGAAAATCGCGATTGATTAAAATCACTGCACAATTTGCGCTTACTAAATGCTTCGCACAAATCGCACTCATCTCCCCAGCACCAATCACCAATGCTTCTTTACCAGAGAGATTACCTAAAACCTCTTTTGCTTTTGCCACAGCCGTGCTTGCCACAGACACAGAATTTTGTGAAATGCTTGTAGAATTTCTAACACTTGCCGCGCAACGGAATGCAAAATGAATTGCACGAGAGAGATATAAACCACAACAGCCCATTTCATAGGAAAATTTAAATGCACTTTTCAGTTGTCCCGCAATTTGTGTTTCTCCAACAACTAAGCTATCAAGCGAGCTTGCTACACTAAAAAGATGATGGATAGCACTTACATTTTCGTAACTATCTGCACGCTCTTTTAGGCTTTCTAATGCAATTCCAGATAAAACACTTAATTTATCCAATAAAAACTCTTCAGCTTTAGTGGCATTTTGGACATTTAAAATAAATTCTATACGATTACAGGTAGATAAAATCACTGCTTCTGCAATAAATTTATTATCCACCAAATCTTTTAAAAACTCCGCAGTTTTTTGGCTTTTTATATCCAAACTTAACTTCTCACGCGTAGTAATATCCGTATTTTTGTGAGAATAACTTAAAATGTAATAATCCATACCTTAATAATCCATTTGGCTAAAAATTGCGATCTACCATTGCGTGCATAATTTCTGTAAGTTTATCACAAGATTGATTAGCTATTGCTTCAACTCCCATTTTTCCTAAATGTTTTGCAAATTCTATGCTTTTTTCAATCGCACCACTTTTCTTTAAATGCTCTAAAATCCATACTTGCTCGCTCTCTTCTAACTCCTTACCAAAAGCATTACACAAACGCTCTTGTCCTATCTTATCTAAGGTGTGATATAAATGCAAATAAGGTAGCGTTGTTTTACCTTCTTTAAAATCGCTCAAAGCAGGTTTTCCTAAAGTTTTAGAATCCGCTATAATATCTAGCACATCATCAATAATTTGAAACGCCACCCCAAGATTTCTCCCATAAATTTGAAATCCCCTTGCATCTTTTTCATCTTTTCCTGCTAAAAATGCTGCTGCATAAGCTGTGGCTTCAATAAGGGCTGCAGTTTTATGTTCAATCATCGCTAAATACTTTGCTTCATCAGCATTAAACGCACCAGAGAGTGCAACATCTTCTATTTCTCCAATGGCTAGCGTTGTTACTGCATTTGCTACAATGCGCGGAATTTGTGGATAATCCTTAGCAAAGCAAGTGAGTTCACTAAAGGCTTTAGAATACAGCACATCGCCTAGCATAATCGCATTTTTATCGCCAAAAAGCGCATTAACAGAAGGTTTATTGCGCCTTGTAGTTGCTTTATCAATCACATCATCATGCAACAAGCTTGCATTTTGTATCATCTCAATAATCGCACACAATCGCACACTCTCTTCACTCTCTCCAGCAATGCTTAAAGCAAGTTTGGAGCGCAACATTTTGCCACTTTGGAGATTCTTACTAAGATTTAAAACTAAAGGCGATTGTAGCTCTTTTAAAAACTCTTGCACCTTTGCTTCAATACGCGTTAAAGCCACCATTTGAAACTTTCCTTTCATCTATGATATTAAAATCCCTGCTTCCTTCATAAATATAAAATTTCAGCGTTGCAATCTTTTTTGTGCGATGATAATCCTTAAAGCACAACATAAAAAACGGCTCTCTTGTATAATAACGCTGGTCTGCTTTCCATAAAGGAATCTCATAACAAGTGCGTTGATAATCCTGATAAAGAACAAATTGATGGGGAAAGGAATCGTAATTTAAATGCACAACCAAGCCCTCATTCTTTAGCAAAGTCCAACGAAAAAATAATGTCTTTTGTGTATCATCTGCTTGAAGCGTTAGAACATAAAATTCATCTTTCTTAAGCTCAACAAACCGCTCTGCCTTCCACTCAGGTGGCGCAAAAAGAGGTGTGATTCCACAAATCACACCAAAGAGTGAAACAAAAATTAGCGTAAAAACACTGCGCATTATTCGTTTTGGCTAAGAATCTCTTGCATTGAAATAATGGCTAAATCCTGTGTTTTATGATGGATTTCATCCGCACTTTCCTCGCTATTTTGAATATATGCAAGCTCTTCTTCCCACATTTCTCCTAAGCGTTTTTCCAGTAACACTTCCATTGCCGCTTGTTTTTCTAGCATTTTTGTAAGCTCCCTTGTTGCAAGCCCACGCGAAGCATGAAAAATTATATCTATCCATTTATCTTGCGGCAAACCTTCTAAAATATGATCCATTTTTATTCCTTAGTTATGATTTAATCGTGCTAAAACTGCATTTTGATGTGCTTCTAGCCCCTCAGTGTGCGCTAATATTCCACATTCTTTACCTAATTGCATAATACCTTGTTTTGAAAATGCAATGATAGAACTTTTTTTCATAAAATGCTCTGTTGAGAGTGGAGAGAAAAACTTCGCACTTCCCCCTGTTGGCAAAGTATGATTAGGACCGGCAATATAATCCCCTATAGGTTCAGGTGTATTTTCACCAATGAAAATTGCCCCTGCGTGCTTAATCTTTGGTAAAATTTCTAAAGGATTTTCTACAAGCACTTCTAAATGCTCAGGGGCAATTTCATTCATTAATTCTACTGCCTCATCTAAGTCTTTAGCGATGATAATTGCACCGCGTTCATTAATGGATTTTTCTGCGATTTCCTTGCGTGGCAAGCCTTTTAAAAGCTCATCAACACGCTTTGCAACCGCGTTTGCAAATTCCGCATTTGTAGTAATTAAAATTGAACTTGCCATTTCATCATGTTCAGCTTGTGAGAGCAAATCCCACGCGACATAATCCACGCTTCCTTTTCCATTATGCAAGATTCCAATCTCACTAGGTCCCGCAATCATATCAATATTAACTTCCCCAAAGACAAGCTTTTTAGCCGTTGCCACATAGATATTCCCAGGTCCTGTAATCACATCTACTTTTTGGATTCCATCTTTTCCACTAACACCATAAGCAAGTGTGCCTATCGCACTTGCTCCGCCAATTTTATACGCTTCTTTTATCCCACACAAATGCATTGCTGCTAGCAAAAGTGTGTTTGGCTGATTCTTTGGCGTTGGCGTGCAAACAACGATTTCTTTAACACCTGCTACAAGTGCTGGAATAGCATTCATTAAAAGAGAGCTAGGATAAGCTGCTTTGCCGCCTGGAATATAAAGCCCCGCACGATCTACTGGAGTAACCTTTTGCCCCAAGAGATTGCCATTTTCTTCAAAGTCTAACCAAGTCTTTGGCATTTGCTTTGTATGGAAGGCGTAAATGCGCTGGTATGCAAGCTCTAATGCATGCTTTAAGTTGGAATCCAAATTATTATACGCACATTCCATTTCTTTTTGTGCAATTTTAAGCTCCAAAAAGCTTTTTGGATTCCAACTATCAAAGCGTAAAACTTGCGCAATCACCGCTTCTTTCCCTTGCGTTTTAATCTCTTGTAGTAACTCTTTAACACGCCCTTCTACACTACTAATATCCATTGCGCCACGCGCTAAAAGTGCTTCAAAACTTTTCTCAAAATCACTTGCATTACTTTTTAACACAGCAATCATTTTTAATCCTTGTTTGAATAGGGCTTGTATTGTATCGCTTTAATGTTTAATTTAATTTTATAATAAGAAAATAGCTAAATTTTGCTATACTTCAAACTTTAGTTTTTTAAAAAGAGAAATAATGAAAATCTACGATAGCCATAAAAAAGAAAAAGTGCCATTTGAACCTATAATTCCTAATGAAGTGCGCCTTTATGTGTGCGGACCTACCGTATATGATGACTCCCATTTAGGGCACGCAAGAAGTGCGATTGTCTTTGATTTGCTCCGCCGCGTATTAATAGAAAATGGTTATAAGGTTATTTTTGCAAAAAACTTTACTGATATTGATGATAAAATCATTAATAAAGCCACACAAAACAATTGCTCCATTGAAGAAATCACGCAAACTTACACCAAGCGTTATTTAGATGAAATGCAAGCACTAGGCGTAATGCGCGCTGATATTGAACCAAAGGCGACTGAAAACCTAGAAGCGATGTTTGCTATGATTCAAAACTTGCTAGATAAGAAAATCGCCTACCAAACACCAAATGGCGATGTGTATCTCTCTGTTAGCAAGGATAGAGAATATGGCAATTTAAGCGGGAGAATTGCAGAGTTAGAATCCCAAAGTCGCGTGCAAAATAGTGAGCAAAAGCATGATAGCAAGGACTTTGCGCTATGGAAAAGCTATAAAGGAATCGGTGATGTGGGCTATGATTCCCCTTTTGGAAAGGGGCGTCCGGGCTGGCATATAGAATGTAGTGCGATGATTAAGGAGCATTTAGCGCTTAAAGGGGATTATGCTATTGATATTCACGGCGGTGGAACGGATTTGCTCTTCCCCCATCACGAAAATGAAGCCTGTCAAACGCGCTGCGCAGACAATCAAGTGCTTGCAAAATACTGGATACACAATGGCTTTGTAACCATTAATGGCGAAAAAATGGCAAAGTCTTTGGGAAATAGTTTCTTTATTAAAGATGCGTTAGCAAATTATGATGGGGAGATTTTGCGATTCTATCTTTTAAGCACACATTATAGGGCTGGATTGAACTTTTCTGAAGAAGATTTGCTAGCTTCTAAAAAACGACTAGATCGTCTTTATCGCCTAAAAAAACGCCTTGCAATACTTCCTAAAAAAACGATTCCAACTTCCTTAGATAATGCATTTAAAACAGCATTTTTAGACGCATTAAATGATGATTTAAATATTTCAAAAGCCCTAAGTGTGCTAGATGACTTTATTGCAAATGCAAATGAACAATTGGATTCTAAGCAAAATGATAAGATTCCACAAATCTATGCAAATTTAGAACTTGTAGCAAAAGTGCTAGGAATCGGGATTAAAGATTGTTTTGAATATTTTAAACTTGGAGTGAGTGAAGACTTAAAAACAGAGATTGAAAACTTACTTAAAAAACGAGCAGAGTTTAAAAAGATAAAAGATTTTCAAAATGCTGATAAAATCCGTGAAGAGTTACGCAATAAAGGGATTGAAATAATGGATACCCCAAATGGATGCATATGGGAAAAAATATAGAATCTAATTTTGATTATTGAGTAAAAATTAAAGGAATGATATGCAGCATTTGGATTTAATAGGGCTTTTTGTGATTGCTTTTTTGGGGGGATTTGGGCATTGTATAGGAATGTGTGGCGGAATTGTTTTAGCCTATAGTGGCAAGCTAACAGATAATACCATCACGCATAAAGGGCAACTTATCGCCTATCATATGCTTTATAGTTTTGGGCGGATTACCACTTATGTGATTTTAGGGGCGATTGTTGGGGCTTTAGGAAGTATGTTTGGCGTGAATGGAACATTGCGTGGTGCGCTTTTTGTGTTTGCTGGGATTGCGATGGTTTTAGCAGGACTCTCACTTTTTGGAAAAATTAGTTTTTTAACACGCCTAGAATATTCTATCCAAAACTCTAAATGGTATCAAAGTAAATTTCAACAGGCTCTAAGTTTAAAAAGCCCTTTAAGCCTTTATTTGCTTGGGTCTTTAAACGGCTTATTGCCCTGTGGATTTGTGTATGCCTTTCTATTTAGTGCTGCTGGATTTGCTAGCATTCCAAAAGCAATGTTAATTATGCTAGTTTTTGGGCTTGGCACGCTACCTTCACTCTTTTTATTTGGATTGCTTGCAAACACTGCATTTTATAAGCCAAAGTTTAGGAAAGTCTTAATGAATCTTGCAGCACTTGCGATTATTGTGTTTGGAGCATTAATGATACAAAAGGGAATTAAATTCTTACAAAATCCACAAATGGGCAATAAAACACATATGAAAATTGACGCAACAGATGTTAATGGCAACCACTCTATGAGCCATAAGAATGTGGAATCTAAAATGGATTCCAGCTCTGCAATACAAGAATCCAAAACTAATCCTAAGCCATAAAACACGCTAATCCTAAAATTTTTGCAATCTTTTTTAAAATTTACTGATAATGGGCTATTCTTTAAGCCAAAATTGCTTATTATTTCGCCTAGTTTAGCTTGGGAGTTGTTATGAATCTTAGTAGGCTTATCCGCCCACTTTTTCCAACGGTGATTGTTGGCATTGAAATTGATCATAAAATCTGTAATGTCGTGGTGCATTTTTATAAAAATGGACAACTCATCTCTAACCAAAACAAAGAGTTTCGCACAAATCCTGGAGAGCTCCCCATACAGGCAGTGCGCTTTATTCAAAAAATCCGTGCAAAAAATCCTTTTACTTACACTTCTGTCTTTCCTTGCTCCATCATACAGGGAATTTTAAGCACAGATAAAGAAAGTGAATTTAAAAACTTTGGTGTAAATTGTTCTGAAATCTCTTATAAACGCTTTGATAATAACTGGTCTGTCTTTATTGCAAACGAAGGAATCGCAGAAACAAAAAAACGCTTTTTAAGGCTTGGGGCTGACTTTGTCATTTCGCCTTTTTTGGTACTTTACCATCTCGCTAAGGATACCTTTCAAGATTCCTGCAAACTCTATATACTCTTTCAACATTCTAATATCACAATGCTAGTTACTAAAAAAAATTGCGGCGCACTTTTTGGAGGATATTATGTTCTTGAAAGTGAGATTGACTCGGAACTTACAGTTGTCAGGAATTCCCTAAGTGAAGACGATGATGATATTCAAAAAACCAACATCGAAAAAGACTTACAAGATGAGTTAAGCGGTATTGAAGAAGTGGATTTAAATAATGATGCAAATGATGATGAACTCATTGAAGTATTAAAAGGAGAAAGCGAAGAGAGTGATATAAACCTACACACAGAAATTGAAAACAATGAAGACTTAGATAATTTTTCTCGCGTTAATACTGTTGCAAAATTCATACAATCTGCACTTAATGAATTTTATAGCAATCCTTTATATAATAGTGAATTTATCAGCGAAATTGTAATTTTTAATCCTCGCAACATCAGACAAGAAACGCTTCAACAAATCCAGCAAATCACTATGCTTGAAGTAAGTGTTTTTGTCTGTGATATTGCACAAGAACTAGCAAACTTAGGTTATGATTCTTATAGAGAGTTTGAGAAGAAGGGAGAGGTATGAATTACAGCTTTACCCAACCAGGCAAAAAAACTTTTTTCAAAAAAGTCTCACGCATTTGGTGGGGCTATATCTTATTGACACTTTTTATTTTTATAGGCTTTTTAGTAATTCTAAAAGCGCAAGGGCATTATATGCAAAAAAATGCACAAGCTGCATCACAAACACAAAAAATTCTCTTAGAAGAGATTAAGAGCCTGCAAAAACAATTAATCTCAGAACAAGAAAAGGTGCAATTCGCAGAATATATAACACACCAAAACACACTTTTAAAAGAAAGTGTAGAAAATCTCTTTGGCTTAATTCCAGAACAAATTACGCTCAATAAAATCCAAATGGAACAATATCAGCTCACCCTTTATGGGACAACGCCTTCCAAGCAAATTTATACTTTCTTACTAGAAGTTCCCTTGCGATCAATTTTTCATCAAAGTCGCGCGGATTTTTATATGCTACCTAATGGTTGGTATAATTTTGTATCTGTTAGCAAACTTGAGGAAACTGAGTAATGAAAGCATTTTTCGCGCAAATTGATTGGATTCGTAATACCTTTTTCTTTGTCTTTTACTTTTTTTTGGTAGCAATTATTTTCTTAAGTGTGATTCAACCAGCCCTTGATAGTTTTCGCCAAACCAATGCGCAATACCGCAAAGAAATCTATGTGCAAAAGCAAATCCAAGCACAGCGCGATACGGAACTCAAAAATCTACAAGACTACCAAGAGCAAAATGCACAAACTTTAGGATATTTTAAACACAAAATTACGCAAAATGAGATTGAAGAGAAACTTAAGATTGTCTTTGAAAACTCTGGAGTTGTTGCTGATGGAAGCCCTATACAAGAGGGAAAATATTTTAAACAACGCTACATTATTAGTGGAAAACTAGAAAATATTAGCAAACTCAAAGATGCACTAATTCTAACTCAAACACTCCCTGGTGTCGCACGCTTTAACTTTCCCATCCACATTGAACGCGAGAAAGACAACATTATTTTTTCCTTCCGCTTAGATGCATATTTTAACTAAGAAATAGCGTAATCTCATCACCTAAAAAATAATCCTTCGCAAACACGCGCTCATCTTTTTGAAATAAGATTCCATCTTGTAAAAGAATCTCTAAATTTTTTTGATTAGAAATTTTTTTTCTCTCCACACCTACGCAAGAGCGGAATCCTAAAAACAGATGCTCCAACTCTTTATCTTTTTGCGTCAAAATCTCTTTGCTTTCACTAAAATCCTCTAAAAAATGCTCAATACTCTTTGGCATACTTGTGCGAATTCCTTGAATACACCCTACCGCTCCAGCCCCAATACCTATATAATCTCCACCACTCCAATAATGCAAATTATGCAATGAAGCCTTCCCATAATTACTCACTTCATAATGCAAAAACTTTTGTAAATGCGCTGCTATAAAATGCCCAATACTTAAAAATCCGCCAAAATCCCCATCCAAGCTCCTTTGGGATTCCTTATATATTTGCTCCTTTTCCCTATAAAAACGACTTCCAGGATCTAAACTTAAATGATATGCTGAAATATGCGATAAAGGAAGCCCTAAAGCAGTTTTTAGCTCTTGTTCTAAAAGCGCTTCATCACATAAAGGTGTGCCATAGATTAAATCAATACTTAAATTATCAAACCCCGCTTTTACCGCATAATCAAGTGCTAAAAATGTGTTTTTATTCTTATGTTCTCTCTCCAAAAAAGCAAGTTTTTGTGCATTAAAACTTTGCACTCCAATACTTAAACGATTTACGCCATAATCACGCATTGCGCGCAACCACTCTAGACTTAAATGATTTGGATTTGCCTCAATACTAATCTCTGCTCCTTTTTTTAAAAATGGCAAAAATTCTTCAAAAATATCCTCATACAAATACGATTCCACAACACTTGGCGTTCCTCCACCAATATACACAGAAGTAATTTGCACTCTCTCCTGCAAACTTTCTAGCTTATAATGCAAATACACAGCTAACTTTTGCATATAAATTGATTTAAGATGATTTTTATTAGTCTTAGAATTAAAGGCACAATATCCACATTTACTATCACAAAAAGGGATATGAAGATATAGACTTAATTCCTTATTTTGCATTGTTTGTTTGTTTGACTTCTTCTAAGCGTTGTTTTAAACTCTCAAACCATTGCTTGTATTGTTCTAGTTGATCTTTTTCCCTGTCATTTGGCTGATTTAAAATCAAAAGTGTGCGATAGTTTCTTAAAAACTCATCCGCAATCCATTGTAGTCTTAAAAATTCATCTGGAGTCAAACTCCCATCTTTTAAAATCCCAAACGCAATTTTTTGATTTTCTTTAGAATCTTCTAGGAATTTCTGGATATTTAAACGCTGTCTTGACTGACTTTCAACGCCATAAGCTAAACGATTATAGGGATCTTTTTGCAGAGATTGCATGGCAAGCGTGTGTGCTTCTTTAAAATTTCCATTTTCTAGCTCTTTATTCGCTTCTCTTCCTAGCTGATAAGATGGAGAGAAAAAAACGATTCCAATTAACACACATAAAAGAAAAATTCCAATACCTAAAAAACGCATTTATCCTCTTCCATTCTCTCTTTAACCAACGCTTTAGCGGCTTCTAACTCTAATGCTTCTAAAAAAAAAGGATCTTTTATTATAAATACCACTTTACTAAAAGGCTTTGGAATCTTAAATTTATCCCAGCTTTTAAATTCCCAGGCATTGCTATAAAAAACCCTAGAAACTACCACGGGAACACTTGCTTTCTGCGCTAAAAGCACTACACCATCAGCTACACTATGATAAGGACCGCGCGGACCATCAGGAGTAATTACAACACATTCTTTGTTTTCTATTTTTTTAATAGCGTGATACAATACTCTAATTCCACCTTTTGAACTTGAGCCCCTTAATGCACCAATACCAAAATAACGCACAACACTACTAATAATCTCTCCATCAAAATGCTTACTAATTAATACCCAAAATTTCTTTTTATCTGCATATCTTTGAAATAAAAAGGGCTGAAACAGCAACTCTCCATGCCAAAAAGCAAGCACAAAAGGTTCATTTTTTTTAATTTTCTCCAATACTTTTTGAGAGATTCTAAACTCAAAACGCACAAAAAGAGCCAAAAAATGGATAATTCCAACGAGCAAAGGAGGTAAAATCTTCACTAAAACCTTGCGCTTAAATTCCCGAAATTTTTCTTTCACATTAACCTACGCTAGCTCACCTATTAATTGCGCACCTTTAACTTCTGTAATTCTCACATTACACAAAGATCCCACAAGATCTCTACCAGCCTTAATACGCACAAGCTTATTTGTATCACTTCGCCCTTCTAGCCATAAGTTTTGCGCATCATAACTCTCCACTAAAACCTTATGAATTCTACCAACTTGTTTTGCATTATCTTGCGTTAAAATCTCTTTATGTCTATCTTTTAAGCGCATTAAACGCTCTTTTGCAATCTCTTCATCTATCAAATGCACTTGCTCCATTTCCAACCAATGGTGGGCTTCAGTGTGCGGACGACTAGAGTAAATAAAGCTATATAGGGTATCAAAACGCACTTTTTCTAGCACATCTAAGGTCTCTAAAAAATCATCTTCACTCTCTGTTGGAAAACCCACGATAATATCCGTGCCAATGCTAAGCTCTGGAATTAAATGGCGCATTTTTTCTACACGATTTAAAAACCACTCTTTGCTATACCCCCTTTTCATTTTGCGCAAAATCTCACTAGATCCACTTTGCAAAGGCATATGAATGGCTTTACAGATTTTTGGATTCTGTGCAAACTCTAAAATAAACTCATCATCCATATGCAAAGGGTGTGGAGAGGTAAAACGGATTCTTTCTAGTCCATTAATTTGGGAGATTTCATTAAGAAGTTGTGTAAAATTTATAGCACGATGTGCGCCTGAAAAACGCCTTCCATAGTTATTTACATTTTGCCCAAGCAACAAAATCTCTTTGGTGCCACTCTCTGCCAAACGCCTTGCTTCTTGTAAGATCAAATCTGATGGAATTGAAATTTCGTTTCCACGCGTATGTGGCACGATACAATAGGTGCATTTTTTATCACAACCAATAGAGATATTAATCATTCCTTTTAGAGCAGAATGCTGATTTTGACTAAAAACATAAGTGCTATCATCATAATCAATATCTACCCAAGCCACACGATTTTGATGAATAATTTGTGAAATTTTTGATACATTACGCGCTCCTAACACAAAATCTACTGCCTTAGAGCGTTTTAAAATCTTGTCACCTAGATGACTTGCCGTGCAACCACATATGCCAATTTTTGCATCTCCTTTTTTGATTTTTGCATATTGCCCAATCTCTGAAAAAAGTTTTTTTTCTGGCTTTTCACGCACAGAGCAAGTGTTAATTAAAATTAAATCCGCCTCTTGTGGGTTTTCTGTAAGTTGATAAGATTCCTTTTCTTCAAGCTCTGCAATGATATGCGCACTATCGCGCTCATTCATAGCGCAACCAAGTGTTTCAATATAAAGTTTTTTTGCCATACTTACAGAATATGGATTTCATACATATAGTCACCCTCATCTAATCCATAGCGTACTTCTCTAAAATATGCACGCCTGCCTTTTTTTTCAAAATACTCCAATAGAGCTTGCATATCTTTATGAGAATTTTCTTTATCACAATAAAAAATGTCGGATTTCTTTTCTTCTAGCATCTCTTCTAGTTTTTTTGTTGTAATTTTTACTGGTTTTTCATTAATATGTGCGCGTGCTAATTTAATATCCATTTTTTACCCTTAACTTTTTTAGAAAAATGGGTTATTATAAATCTTCTTTGCTTAAAAAATAATTTTAATCTTGCACAAATATACTCATATACGCAAAATTTCATTTTGCCATATTTTAAAAAGTTATAGTTAAGTAAGCCCTTATAAAGAAAATTTCAATTAGAATACGAAATTTTACAAGGATACAATTTTGGAGAAGATACTAGACATTATCGAAGGGATCGCTTATGAAAAGGGGCTTCCCATTGAAAGTGTGACGGATGCCGTCAAAGATGCTGTAATAAAAGTCGCTAAGGAAAGTTTGGATTCCACAATCCATTATGATGTTGAAATTGACAAAAAAAATAAAACATTACATCTCTATCAGGTTATCAGCGTCTGTGAAGATTCTGATGCACTAGATGGCAAAAATATGATTCCGCTCAACGAAGCTAAAAAACATGATAGCGAAATTAAAATAGGTGACGAATTGCGCTATGAGCTTAGTTTAGAAGATATGAGCAGAAATGCAGTTAATGCTTTATTTAGGGAACTAGAGTTTAAAATTCAACGTTTGATTGAAACGCAACTTTTTGATAAATATAAATCCCAAATTGGAAAAATTGTTAGCGGAAATGTCGTAAGAGCCGACAGTTTAGGCAACACTTATATTGAAATTGACGAAATCCGTGCAATTTTACCTAAAAAAAATCGTATCAAAGGTGAAGAGTTTGGAGTAGGACAAATTGTAGGAGCAGTTTTAAAGCATGTTGGGATTGACCGCCAAAATGGCATTATGATTGAGCTTAGTCGCACCACTCCAAAAATGCTTGAAGAGTTATTAAGACTGGAAGTGCCAGAAATTAAAGATGGTGATGTTGAAATTGTAAATTCCGCCAGAATCCCAGGAGAAAGAGCTAAAGTTGCTTTAAAAACAGATTCTGCAAAAATTGATCCAGTCGGTGCAACCGTTGGTGTAAAGGGCGTTAGAATCAATGCTGTCTCCAAAGAATTAAAAAATGAAAGTATCGATTGCATTGAATACTCTGTCCAGCCTGAAATCTACATAGCACGCGCACTCTCACCAGCTCTTGTTATTAGTGTTGCCGTAGAAGATAAAAAAGCAATTGTCAGCATTACAAGTGAGCAAAAGCCAAAAGCCATCGGAAAAAATGGAATCAATATTCGCCTAGCCTCAATGCTAACAGGATATGAGATTGAACTCAAAGAAATTGATAGCGGAACACAGCAAGTATCAAGTAATAGCACACAAGAAACACAAAAAAGTAGCAATATAGATATTCTTTCATCGCTCTTTAAAGAGTAATAAATGCAGAATTTACTACTTTATAAAGATTTTTTGAGTAAAATCGCACACTTTTTAGTGTATTTTACAGAGTTTTAATTAGCATTTTTGGAGTTTTATAATGATTGGCTTTATGCAAAAACATAAAAAATACTTAATAGTTACTATTTGGATTAGCGCTATTGCATTTTTAGGTGCTGGATTTGTTGGATGGGGAGCTTATAGCTTTTCAAACACAAGTAATGCTGTTGCAGTTGTAGGCGATCGCCAAATCACTATTGATAGACTACAACGCGAATACGCAAGGCTATACAATGTTTATAATCAACTCTTTAATGGAAACTTGGATAATGAACAAGCCAAAAAGCTGGGCATTGAAGAGCAAGCATTAAATACACTAATTTCACGCGCTTTAATGCTAAATTATGCACACGATGTAGGTTTAAGGATTAGTCAAGAGGAGATTATCCAAACTCTTACTGCAATGGATATTTTTCAAAATAATGGGAAGTTTGATGAAACTATCTACAAACGCTTACTAGCAGATAATCAAATGCGCCCCAAAGACTTTGAAGAAGAGCTAAGTGAAGGAATTTTGCTCCAAAAACTTGATGCACTCTTAGAAATTCCACTCACTCCCTTAGAAATTCAAACAATAAGTGAGGCTGTTTTTAGCGAAGATCACCTTAAAATCCAAGTATTAAATGACTCCGCAATTACCTTTAATCCCACAGAAGAAGAGATCAAAAAATACTGGGAAGAAAACAAAGACATCTACCAAACACAACGTGGTTATGAAGTGCTAAAAGTTTCCGTAAAATCTGATTCCATTCCTGTAGATAATGAGACATTAAAAAAGCATTATGAAGACTTTAAAAATCAATTTTTAGACGAAAATGGACAATTACTCCCATTCGATAAAGCAAAGGATAAGGTAATCGCGCATTATAAATCCTCTCAAGCCGAGAAAGAGTCTTTAAAAGAATATATTTCGTTGCGAAAAGGAGAAAATAAAAAAGCGGAATCGCTAGTAATCTATGAAGGAGATTCCAACTACGACACAGAATTTTTAAACCTTCTAAGTCAAGCCAAAGAGCAAGAAACACTAAAACCAATTAAAGTCAAGGGGGAATTTATCACAATTAAAATCCAAAAAATTATCCCAAGCGAACCCAAAAGCTATGAAGCTGCCAAACAAGATGCCATAGAAGATTTCATAACACTTAGAAAAACCCAGCTCTTAGAAGAAAAAGCAGCATTATTGCTTGCAGACTTTAAAGGCGTTGATGTTGGTTATGTTTCACGCGAAAACAAAATAGCATTAAAAGGATTAAACTCTCAAGAGAGTCAAGATTTTATTACGCAACTTTTTAATAAAACTGAAGCAAAAGGCTACATTTTATTAAAAAATAAAGTAATTTTATATGAAATCCTTGACCAAAGATTAAAAAATTCTGATATAATCACACAAAATTTAGATTTCATAAAACAAAATGGGATACAAATGAAGTCAAGACTAACTGAAATAGCTTTCATAGAACACTTATTAAAACTTTATAAAGTTGTTAGAAAAATCTAAGGCAGAGAATGAAAGAGAACTATTTAAAAGGTAAGGATTTGGAACAAACCATCTTAGGAATTGACATTGGTTCAACAAAGATTTGCGCAATTATCGCAAATTATAAAGATGGGATTCCACATATCATCGGGACGGGATTTCACAAATCATCTGGGTTAAAAAAAGGCTCTATTACAAACATTGAACAAGCAAGTCGCTCAATTAAAGATGCGTTAAATGATGCAAGACGCGTGGCTGGAACAAACATTAATAAAGCTACAATTTCTATTTCTGGAGCTTACACAAAAAGTACTGATAGCTCTGGAATTGTCAATATTCCAAACAATGAGATAGGAATTAAAGAGATTAATCGCGTAATACAAACTGCTCTTTATAACGCTTCAATCCCTAGCGAATACGAAGTTATTCATATTTTGCCTTATAATTTTAAACTTGATGACCAAGATTTCATTGATGATCCTATGGGGATGAGTGGCAGTCGTTTAGAGGTTTCTGTAAGAATTGTCACTGCACAAAAATCAAGTTTAGGCAATCTTAAAAAAGCCATCAAAAGCGCAGGTCTTGAAATAGAAAATATTGTTTTAGCTTCTTATGCTTCCTCTATTGCTGTGTTAAGCGAAGATGAAAAAAACCTAGGAGTAGCCTGCATTGATATGGGCGGAAGCACTTGTGAGCTTATGATCCATGTCGGAAATTCTTTGCGCTACAATGATTTCTTAGGTGTTGGTTCAAATCACATTACAAATGATTTGGCTATGGCTTTACATACGCCTCAAGGAATTGCTGAACAAGTTAAGGTTAAATATGGTGGCTTTCCAAAAACCATTGATGATACAGAAAATCTTATCGAAATCCCAAGCATTGGTGGTGAGGATAGTGGCAAACATCAAGTTGCCCTGGCAACTGTCCATAATGTTGTATATGCACGCGTAGAAGAAACCCTAATGATTTTAGCAAAATCTCTAGAGAGAAGCGGGCTAAAAGATCAACTAGGTAGCGGTGTGGTGCTAACAGGGGGAATGGTACAATTAGATGGCATTAGAGATTTAGCGGCGGCACTTTTTAATATGCCTGTACGCCTGGCAAAACCTATAGAAGTTGATGGATTATTTACAGATTTAAAAGGTCCAGATTGCTCAACAGGGATTGGATTAATTCTTTATGCTTCTGGCAAATACACAAATTACGAGATTGATTCTGAAAAGAGGATCCGCTATTACAATGAAAAATTAGAAGATGAAACCTTGCATTTTCACAAAAATATTCCTTTAATGAATCCATTGCAAGATAAAATGCAAAATACTATAGGTCCTGTTAATAGCGTACCCAAAAGCGCAGCAGATATCAAGCAAGATTTAAGCAACATAACAGAAATTAAAATTCCAAAGCAAAATGGCAATTTTTTCAGCCAAATGTGGAATAAGCTAACCCAAATGTTTTAGAGATTAAATTTTAGAAGGAGTAAAGGTAATGTTAAATATTCAAGAGGCAAACTTAAGCGTTGGGGCGAAAATCAAAGTTATCGGTGTTGGAGGTGGTGGAAGCAATATGATTGAGCACCTTATTAAAACAGGCACACACGAAGGAATATCTCTTGCTGTTGCCAACACTGATGCACAGGCAATTAGCACTTCAAGCGCTCCTGTTAGAATCCAACTTGGTGCTAGACTTACAAAAGGACTTGGCGCAGGAATGCGCCCACAAGTAGGAAAAGACGCGGCTCTTGAAAGTTATGAAGAGTTAAAGCAGTTTCTAGAAGACACAGATGTTGTATTTATTTCTGCTGGACTTGGAGGTGGAACTGGAACAGGAGCTGCACCAGTAATTGCAAAAGCTGCAAAAGAGGTTGGCGCACTCACTGTATCTATCGTAACAAAACCATTCCGCTGGGAAGGCGGAAAGCGTGCAAAGCTCGCTGAAGAAGGCTATAGAGAACTCAAAGCCGAAAGTGATTCCATTGTTGTGATCCCCAATGAAAAACTTCTTGCTATTATTGACAAAAATTTGGGATTAAAAGATAGCTTTAGAATCGTTGATGATGTGCTTGTTTGCGCTGTTAATGGAATGAGTGGTGTGATTTTATCCCATGGAGCAAACGATATTAATGTAGATTTTGCAGATGTACGCACAGCAATGAGCCATAAAGGAATGGCATTAATGGGCATTGGAGAATCTACAGGAACAGATGCTGCAAAAGAAGCAGTCAAAATGGCAATTGAATCTCCTCTCTTTGATAATATGTCTATCCACGGAGCAAAAGGCGTGCTTGTGCATTTTTATATTAGCCCCGATTATCCATTAGGAAGCATTTCTGATGCAATGGATATCGTCAATGAAAATGTAGATATGGATGCGGATGTAATTTTTGGAACAACAACAGATGCAAATATAGAGCGCGATAAAGTTAGAATTACAATCATTGCTACAGGATTTGAGCGTATCTCAACAGAATCTGACTCTATACAAACGCAAACTAATAGTGATTCTACATTAAAACTTGTTAATCCAAAAGATATGAGTCAAAGAATTAATCAACAAGAAAGTCTAAGTGTTGCTAGAAAAAAAGTAAGTGGTGGAGAATTTACAAGTGATGAAATCTTGGACATCCCTGCATACATAAGAAAGCAAATGGACTAGCATAAGCGCAAATGCGCCTATGCGTGAAGAGAATTCATGTAAAAATTCACAGAATTAATCCCATCTTTTTTTGCCCACTCTAAAGACTTTGAAACAAATTCCCAATTAATATGATTAAAGAATTTCTCTAGATATGCTGGACGCGCATTTCTATGATCAATATAATAAGCGTGTTCCCATACATCTACAACAAGTAATGGAATTATACTTTCTGTTACAGGAGTTTGCGCATTGCTTGTTTGCTTGATTTCTAATTTACCATTGTTATACACAAGCCAACACCAACCTGAACCAAATAAAGTTACTGCAGAGTTTAAAAATGTTTCCTTAAACTTCTCCAAACTTCCAAATGTCGCATTGATTGCTTCATCTAACTCTGCACTTCTAGCACTTGCATTAGGACTTACACAATCCCAATAAAAATCGTGGTTATACACCTGTGCTGCATTGTTAAACACTCCACCTTGTGCCTTTGTTACAATCTCAAATAAACTCTTATTTTCAAATTCTGTTCCTTTAATAAGATTATTAAGATTATTCACATAAGTTTGATGATGCTTTCCATAATGAAACTCACAGGTTTCTTTGCTGATAAAGCCCGCTATTTCTGTAAATGGCAATGTGCGTAATTTAAACATTGTAATCCTTTAAATTCTTATCCAAAACTAAAAGTTTTGCATAAGAATTCTAACGCACAAACGCAAAATTTTCACTTTAAGATAAAGAATTAATTGATAAATTCCACCTTAATATCACAAATTTTCGCGCGATACATACTTGTGCTAACAAGCATATCAACACCACTTTTTGCATATTCTTCTACATTCTCTAAACACACTCCCCCAGTAGCACTAAAGCGCAAATGCTCAAACTCCGCTCTTAGTATCTCTACAAGCTCTCTTAAATCTTGAGGAGTGAAACGCTCACATTGCAACACATCTGCCCCAAGCTCCGCAAATTTGCGCGCTTGCTCTTTGGATTCCACCTCAACAATCACACGATGTTCCTTAAAACGCACCTTTAAATCCTTAAAAGATTCCTTAAGATTTTCACAAGCCAGATAATGTTCTTTAAAGACTAAAATACTATCACTTAGCCCCAAGCGATGTGGAATACCACCGCCACAAATAAGCGCCTTTAACAAAAACTTTTTTGCAAAGGGCATATTCTTACGCGTACCAAGCAATGCAATATCTGGCTTAACACCGCGTGCAATCTCCAACATTTTATATGTATAAGTTGCCGCTGCACCTGCATATTCTAAAAGATTTTGCAAAGTCTTTGCAATCCTAAAAAGTTTAGTGCGTTCCCCACAAACTTCAAGCATCAATTCTTTTGGAGCAACAAGTGCAGAATCACTTTTAAAAACAACTGCTTCAAGCCCAAAAATTCTGGCAATGCGCGCACATTCTTCTACACAACTTGCTACAATCTCATCTTGCTTAGGATAAAAACACATTTTTGCAACTCCGCTAATCCCAAGCCCAAAAGTCGTGTTATCCAAATAGGGCACATCTTGCTCTACAAGTGCTATAAGTTCGTTATCGCTAAAATAAATCATTAACTTCCTTTAAAGATTTGGTTTTTGCAACACTCTCAAAATAAGAAAAATCGCTAACGCCACTCCGCCTAAAATCATCGCATAAAACCCTGCAATTTCATATTCTGCGCTTAGAGACGCATTATAAATTGCAAGTGAAATAGTTTCTGTTTTGCCAATGATATTTCCACCAATTAAAAGTGTGATTCCAACTTCACCAATCGACCTTGCAAAACCTAGAAAAAGCGCGGTAATTAATGTTTTTATAATACAAGGAAGACTTATAAAAATAAAAGTATCAAGCCAACCTCTCCCAAGTGTGAAACTCACTAACTCCAAAGTCTTTGTTTGCTCACTAAAGGCAGATTCAATCGGCTTTACCACAAGTGGAAGCCCCGCAATAAAGCTTGCTAAAACCACCGCCTCAAAGCTAAAAAGCAAGTCTAAAAAGCCAAGTATTCCATATTGCCCAAAAAGTACTAGCAAAAAATACCCAAGCGCAATGGGCGGAAATACAAGGGGCAAGGTTACACAAATATCACAAATGGTAGCCACAAGCCCATTTGCTCGGCTTAAATAATAGCCCAACAACACTCCCAAAACCAAATGTAACCCCAAGCACACAAACCCAACTTTTAGGCTTAAAAATAAAGGCTCTAAGGAGATTTGCATTACTTCTCTAGACCATATTCCTTAAAAATTTCTTTTGCTTCTTCGGAATCCAAGAACACCATAAAATCCGCTAATTCTGGGTTTTTAGAATCTTGCAATGGCGCAACAACAATCAAAATCGGCGAATAAGTCTCTTGTAGAATCTCAATCATCTCTCCAAACTGCTCTTTATTTGCCAAATAATCTGTTAAATTAATAAAGCCAACTTCCACACTACCTTGACTTAAATAAGTGCTAACTTGTGGCACAGTTGCTACAAACATTAATTTATCCTTCAAAGATTCCGTATAATTTGCGCTCTTTAAAAACTCCATTGCCGCGATTCCATAAATTGCCTTTTTAGCATCTGGTAGTGCAATCTTATTCATTTTTTCTAAATCTTTTGTGCTTTTTAGCTCCACACTTTTGCTTGCAACAAGCACTAATTTTCCTTGCCCAATTAGCTGCGCTGGCTTCACAGGCAATTTAGACTTTTGGATAAACTTTTCATCGCCAAAAATCGCATCAATCTTCCCGCTCTGCTTTGCTTGTTCAATGACTTGCTGTAAATTTCCATAACTTCTTAACACTTTCTTGCCACTCTGTTTTTCATACAAGGCGCTAACCGCTTCTAAAGGCTTTTTATACCCAGCACCTGCTGCAATAAACACTTCTGCAAAACTCTGCACGCCCACAAACATAAACGCTAACAATAGCCCGACAATACGCATTGCAACTCCTTAATTAAACAAATCATTATATATTAATAAATATAAAGATATTTTAAAAGCTCTATTAAAAATTAAGATTCCAACATTTTATAAATTTTCTCTAAAATTCCGTCTTTTGCGCTAAAATCCTTTGGATGTGCTACAAACAAATGCGCATTTTCTCCATAAAATTTAGCCTTCGGTGCCTCGTATAAACCAAAACGCCAATCAAATCTAGGCTGTAAAATGATTAAAGTTTGGATTCCACAAAGCAAGGCTAAATGCGCAGGCGAACTATCAATTCCAACCACACAATCTAAATTTTCCATCGCCTTGTAAGTATCAAGCCAATCTTTAAAGCCCTTCCCTATATTTTCCACATTCTTTGGAAGTTCAAAATTCCCCACCTGCAAGGATACAAGCTCCACATTTTCTAATTCCAATAAAAAGTTTAAGAAAAATTCTAAACTAAAATTGCGTGAATTTCTCTCATTAATCGCAAAATCCGTATGCCAAAAAAATCCAATTCTTTTAATTTTGTTTTTTGGCGCTTTTCTTTTTAAAGTTAGTGGTGTTTTTAGTGCAAGGATTTTCTCTAAAGTATCAAGCCCCAAAAAGTAAGGCAGAGAAGTCAAAGGCAGCGCGTAATCAAAACTCTGTGGAATCCTATCTAAAAGTTCTATTTTCTTAAAAACATCCTCCCTAGACAACTTTTCTTTAAACAAAGGATACAAGGCACTTTGTGGCGAAAAATACACTTTTTTTGCCACTGCACAAAGTGCTTGCAGAGTGCGCATAAACATTAAAGTATCGCCAAATCCTTGCTCACAATACACACAAATTTCCTTGCCTTTAAATACATTAGAATCTTGTAAAAACGCTTCCTTAGCAAGATTATAATGCAAAGGTGAAAAGACTTCACTCTTTGCAAATACTAAACGATGCTCATAAAGCTCCAAAGCTTCTTTAAAGCGATTTTGGCGCATCAAAAGATATGCTAACCAAAAATGTGCTATCCCCGCGTTATGCATAGAAGCATCTGAAATTGCAAAAACTCTTCTATAAGCTTGCTCTGCTTGCGCATAATGCCCTGTGTATTCTAAAGTGCGTGCAAAAGCCAGCCAATACACATCATTATTAGTATTTTGCGCTTGTAAATTTATCAAAATCTCAAGTGCTTGCTGTGCTTCTTGCTTAGGTTTTTCAAAAAGATTTAACAAAGTTTGCGCGATTCTCACTTCTAATTTTGTATTTAAAAAGATTTTTAATTGTGTGATTTCTGGATTTTCTATAATTTGTGGTTTAGAATTAAATCTTGCTGTAAGTGAGTTTGACTCCAAAGTTTGTGGAATCTCTACAAAAGGAGCGTTTTTAACTAGCTCATCTAAGACTTCCCTTGCAACTTTATAGCACGCACTATAAACTTCTAATGCCTTTTTTGGAGCATTATAAAAATACATATCACCACATTCTAGCCACCTTTACCATTCTTTAGGCGCGTGCTGCAAAAGCACACAATACATACTCTCCGCATTTTCTAGCAAATTTTGCGCCTTATAGACTTCAATGAACAATTCCAAACATTCTTTCTATAAGGAATGTTGCATTTTAACCAACTATTCTAAAAGCTTTGTAGCCTCTGCGTAATCTTGTGCTAAAAACAAGGCTTTTGCAAGATTAAGTGCGTGGAATATAGAATCTTTATGTAAATGATAACTTTGCGTGCAGAATTCTAAAGCCTGTGGAATCTCTAATTTTAAAGCACTTAAAGCAGCAAGTTCTACAAACTTATTTTGCAATTCCATATTTTTAGATTCTAACTTTTTTAAATCTAACAAAGCCTGCACGCACACATTAAAACTTGTTTGATAATCCCCTACAAAATAACACATTTGTGCCTTATCTAGCATACACTAACCCTTATTTTAAAGACGCAATTTTTTGTGCATAATCCCCACTAAAAACATAGCTTCCAGCTACTACAATATCTACCCCTGCTTCTCTTAAAAGCTCGATATTTGCACTACTTACGCCTCCATCAACTTCAATTAAACATTTTGGATTCCATATTTCAATTCTATCTTTTAAGCGTTTGATTTTCTCTAACACATTTGGGATAAACTTCTGCCCGCCAAAGCCCGGATTTACACTCATTACAAGCACCATATCCACAACTTCTAGTAAGTATTCTATGCTTTCAATTCCCGTGTGTGGATTTAACACAACAGCGGGTTTAATGCCTAAATCTCTAATCTTTTGCACTAAGCGGTTTGCGTGCTTTTCTTCTTCAATATGAAAAGATAAAAACTCTGGTTTAAAAGGCGCAAACAAATCCACAAAAAAGGAATTGTTTTGCACCATTAAATGAATATCAAGAGGCTTTGTAGAAGCCTTTACCACAGATTCCACAACAACAGGACCTAAGGTAAGATTTGGCACAAAATGTCCGTCCATCACATCAATATGCACAAAATCACAATCTGCTGCACAAATTGCCTGCACTTCCGCTTCTAATTTTCCAAAATTTGCTGAAAGAATACTTGGCGCAACAAGCATTTAAGATTCCTTAAATAAAAATTTTTAAAAAATTCTAGCAAAATAACACTAATATTGCCCTAAATAGCATTGTTTAGTGTATAATAAAAAAATTTTTCAAAAGGGAGCAAAGCGTGCAAGCAAACGCCAATCTAGCAAAAGATTTGGATTCCATTCTTACAAAGATTAAGCAAGCAAGTTTGGAAATTTATTCTATTTTACAAAAAAGTCTAGGGGAATACACACAAAGCACAAATGCCACAGGCGATACGCAACTAAAAGCTGATGTGCAAGCGGATTTAATCGTGCAAAATACACTTAAAACACTTCCTTGCGTGAAACAAATTTGTAGCGAAGAGCAGACAAGTGCGATTACACTCTACGATAATGGCACATATTCTATTGCTTATGATCCTCTTGATGGTTCATCTTTAATGGGAGCAAACTTAAGTGTGGGAAGTATTTTTGGAATCTATCAAGGTGATTTTCTTCCGCAAAACTTAGTCGCAAGCGCGTATGTTGTGTATGGAATGGTAGTTGGAATCGGATTTACTTCACTTTTAAAAGAAGGTGTGGATTACTTCACTTATGATGGAGAAAAATTTGGCTTACAAAAATGCTTAAAACTTTCAGAAAAGGGCAAGTTAAACGCCACGGGTGGCACACAAAAAAACTGGAGCAAAACACATAAAGAAAAAATGGAATCCCTTTTTGATGCAGGCTATCGCTTGCGTTATAGTGGAGGAATGGTTCCAGATCTACACCACATTTTAGTCAAAGGCGGTGGATTGTTTTCCTATCCTGCTACAAGCGATGCACCAAAGGGCAAACTGAGAATGCTTTTTGAAGTCTTTCCCTTTGCTTTTATCTTTGAAAGAGCTGGTGGAAAGGCGGTTTTTATTGATGAGTTAGAATCTAAAATCACACCCCTTTTAGAATTAAAGCCTACACATTTACACGACACTACACCTTGCTATTTTGGAAGCATTTGGGAGATAGAATTTGTTAGCCGATAGAATCGACATACAAAGCGCGCTAAAAGCCTTAAAAGAATGTCAGCAGCGCGAGGGCGTAACAAGCTGTATGTTTTGCAAACACACACAAGCTTGTGATCAAAAAGAAGTATTTGCCAAAACCACACAAGAAAATCTAAGCCAAACACAAGAAGCACTCAAAATCTGCCAAGAATCTAAGGGTTTAAAAACTTGTGGAAACTGCCAAGAAGTCCTAGAATGTGCTATTAGAAATGATTATGTGAGTGCTGTTTATTTGAGTATGAATAAAGGAAATGGAGGAAGTTTTGAATTCTAAATTTTATATTACATCGCCAATTTATTATGTTAATGATATTCCACACATCGGACACGCTTATACAACAATTATTGTAGATACTCTTGCAAGATTCCACCGCTTAAAAGGCAATAGCGTATTTTGCCTAACAGGAACAGATGAACACGGACAAAAAATAGAACAAAGTGCGAAAAAAATGGGGCAAGATCCAAAAAACTATGTGGATAGCATCTCAAAACGCTTCAAAGATCTTTGGGATTCTTTTGATATTGCTTATGATTATTTTATTAGAACCACAGATTCTACACATTTACAAAGTGCGCAATATGTATTTTTAAAAATGTATGAAAAGGGTGATATTTATAAAGGCGAGTATGAAGGCAATTATTGCATTTCTTGTGAATCCTTTTTTGCAAAATCACAATTAATGAGTGAAAAAAACTGCCCAGATTGCGGCAAAGAAACAACACTGCTTCAAGAAGAAAGTTATTTTTTCAAACTCAGCGCATACGCAGAAAGACTTTTAAAATTTTATGATGAAAATCCAGATTTTATCCTTCCAAAATCAAGGCGCAATGAAGTGATAAGCTTCGTAAAAAGTGGCTTAGAAGACCTATCTATTACACGCACAAGTTTTGATTGGGGAATCAAACTTCCAAAAGAACTTTTAGAAAATAATCCAAACAATCAAAAGCATGTAATGTATGTGTGGCTTGACGCACTTGTAAATTATCTAAGTGCTTTGGGATTTCACAATGATTTGCCAAACAAAATGGACTTTTGGCCAGCAAATTTTCACATTGTAGGCAAGGATATTTTGAGATTTCACGCAATTTATTGGCCCGCATTCTTAATGAGCCTTGATTTGCCACTTCCAAAACACATTGCCGCACACGGTTGGTGGACCAAAGATGGCGCAAAAATGAGTAAAAGCATCGGCAATGTTGTTAATCCTAAAGAAGTAGTAGATGCATATGGGCTTGATACATTTAGATATTTCATCTTGCGTGAAGTACCTTTTGGACAAGATGGCGATTTCTCACAAAGCGCGCTAATAGAACGGATTAATGCGGATTTAGGTAATGATTTAGGAAACTTGCTAAACCGCTTGTTGGGAATGGGAGCAAAATATTTTAATAACAAGCTAAAGGCAGATTTATCGGAGCTAAAATCTACATATTGTGATGAACTTGTGCAAATCCAAACAATCTTAGAAAGTTTGGAATCGCATATCAATGAAGTACAGATTAATCGCTACCTAGAAGAGCTTTGGAAACTCTTTAGTCTAGGTAATGGAATCATCGCCAAAAAAGAGCCATGGCAACTCATAAAGGATAATAAACACACGGAAGTGGCACAATTATTGCTACTACTTGCAAATATCTTGCTAAAAGCAGCACTTTTTTTATCACCTTGTATGCCAAAAAGTGCCGACAAGATTCTAAAAGTCTTTGGTTTGAACGCAAACACAGAGTGTTTTAAGCGTTTTATCACGCAAGGGGAGATTTTGGATTCCGTAATTTTAGAACCAACTCCAGCGCTCTTTCCACGCATTGAAGAGAAATTATTGCAAGATTCTAACATGGATTTGAAATTGGAATCCAAAATGCAAAATAAAGAATCTAAAAGCACAAAGCTTGAGCCTTTAGAGATTTCTAGCCCTATTAGTAAAGATGATTTTATGAAAATCGACATACGCATAGGAACAATTATAAATGCAGAAGTTTTACCTAAGAGTGAGAAGCTTCTAAAGCTTCAAGTAGATTTAGGTGAAGCACGCCCACGCCAGATTTTAGCTGGGATTAAAGCACATTATTTGCCGCAAGATTTGCTAGGGAAGCAAGTTTGCGTGTTAGCAAATTTAAAACCTGCAAAACTTATGGGGGAACTAAGTGAAGGAATGATTTTAGCAGCAAAAGATAATAATGGATTAGCCTTTATTACACCACAAAACAAAAGAGAGAATGGAAGTCAAATTAGCTAAAGGATAAGTATGAAGGGAATACAAATTGGCGTTAATGAAATTGTAGAAATTGCGTTTGGAACACTACTAAATAAACCCAGTATTTCTTTTTTTCATCAAATTTGCGATGAAAGTAGTAGTGTGCGTAAAGGGGATTTATTTATTGCAATAAACAAAGAAAGTGCGCAAGCGCAAAAAGACATAGAAGAAGCTATTGAAAAGGGTGCTTTTGGAATCCTTTTTAGCGGAAATATTGCAATGAGCGATAAAGAAGTGGCTTGGATTAGTGTTGAAGATTTAGAGCAATCTTTAATGCGAATTTTGCGCCATTATCTCCTTATTAACAATAAAATTTTATTTTTACTTCACAAAGAAGAATATGAAATTGCCACACAAATTATTGCACACAAAAAAACGCTAGGGTATTTTTGTGGAAGCTTAAGTGGATTAATCCATAAAGTTATTGAAAGCGATGCAGTATTTTTTCTCTATTGCAATACAAACTTAGATTTAAGTATTTTTCCCAAAAATCAACAAGAAATAAAAATGCTCTCTCAAGAAAAAATCGATGATAAAAAACTCCCTTTTGACTTAAATTCTTATTCTCTTTTTGGAATCAAATTGTTTTATAAAAGCGTGGATTATGAAATCCCTCTTCCTAAACTCTTTATTCAACCTCTAGCGCGTGTTTTAGAGTTTTGCGAAAATTATTCTATTAATGTTCAATTAGAAAATTTTTCTACCTTAAGCATTTTTAAACCCATTTATTTAGATGAACGAGGCGTGATTGCGAAGCCTGGAACCACAAATAAAGTCTTGCTAGCCTGCCAAGATTCCAAAATTTACGAGCAATATTTGGCTTATTTTAAAATGTATGCAAAATGGGCGTATTTAACTCTTTTTGTGCCAGAGATTTACCGCGAACTTTACGCTCCTTTTGCAAAGGTTACTTCCTATTCTAACCAAACAGAGCTTTTTTCAATGCTTATTGATGAAAAATACAATTTTGCGCTGATTTTGGGGATAGATACACACGCGCTAGAAACACAATTTACAAATCAAGTTACAGAAACAAATTTATTTGACTATACAAAGGATTAATAATGAAAATTGCCGTGCCTGTTTTTGACGAAACTCTAAGAGTGTTTAATAATACTGGACACACTCCATTTTTTGCCATTTTTGAACAAAGTGGAAGCGGAATGTTTAAAAAAATTGATTTCCTTGAGTTACGCAAAAATCCGCGTGGCGATGAGAGTGCTAATGCTGGTTGCTCACACAAAGATAGTGAGATGAGCAAAGAAGAGCAAATCGCACATAAAAATGAACACAATGTGTTAGGTGAGATTATCCAAGACTGCGCTGTTGTGCTTGTAAAAAAAGCCTGCCAAAATACAGCAAAAGTCTTTAATGAGTGTGGAATTAAAGTTTGCAAAATGGATATGGACTGCCAAAGCGCAAAAGACGCATTTAAGTTTATTAAGTTTTAAGCAGAAATTACCTTTCTGCTAAAATTTGCATTTTGGATTCCTTTAATTCCACATAAAGCTCTTTTTCTCCACTAAACCTATAACTTGGGGCTTTATATTCTTCATAAAAAGAAATTCTAAAAAGATTTTTATTTTCATTGTTTGGATAAGGCGAGATATTAACTTGAGAAAATACAATCTCTTTTTTTTCATTTTTTGCAAATATTCTACGCTTATTTTGAGCAAAATCATCATATTTATTTCCATCAAATCTTATAAAATCTTTACTATAAAATTCTAAGTATTTTTCAATATTACTCTCTTTCCACGCATCTTTCCATACATACAAATCCGCTAATAAAATGCTTAAATCTTCTTTCTTGACTTCCTTGAAGCTATTTTCAAAGGTAATTAAAAGTGCTTGACGATAATTAATAAGTGCATCCACACTGCTTAATTTATCATTTTCAATCGCAATACAGCCACGCGTATTAAGCTCTTTGCGATTCCCATCTAAAGGCATTCCGTGAATCCAAATTCCATAGCCTGTACGCTTTTGCAAGCGATCATAAAGATTTGGATAATTTGTAGCAAATGCAAGTGGTCCATAATATTGATCAAGATTTACCAAGCGTGCATTTAGTGAATATACACCAATAGGAGTTGCTAAATCCCCTTCTTTTTCTTTATGCCCTCCTTTGGAACCAACTAAACTCTCCACATTTAATTTTTCATTCCATTTTCCCTCATTTAGCGCATAAAGCCTTAGCGTTGGTGCATTTTTAGTGGCAATAAAAAGATATTTTAAATCTTCATAATACCCAAAACGCGTATCTTGTTCTCTTAATACTCCACTCCAAAAATCGCGTGTTTGCATAATGGAATCTATTTTTTTTTCAATCGCACTCACACCACCTTTTTTATAAAGCTCCACCCATTCAAAATCACTCGCACTTGCAAAACTCAAAACCAAACACAAATAAAAAATTTTAAAAAACTTCATACATTTCCTTTTCAATCTTCAAAATTATATCCCATTCTCTTAAGGCTTTCACGCTCTTTACTCCAACCAGGCACAACTTTCACAAAAAGATCTAAAAACACCTTTTGGCACACAAAACTCTCAATACTAGCCCTTGCTTCCTTCCCAATGCGCTTTAAAGTTGCACCTCCTTTGCCTATTACCATTCCCTTTTGGCTCTCCTTATGCACAATAATTGTTGCTTTAATATAATGAACATTTGGCTTCTCTTTATAAAGTGTAATTTGCACATCGCTTTCATAGGGCAATTCATCGCTTAAATTTTCAAACACAGCTTCGCGGATTAACTCTTTTACAATTTCTTTTGTTGTATTTGGACTTAAAATTTCAGGATTATAATAATATGGACTTTGCGGCATAAGCTTTGCAAGCACTTCAACCACGCGTTTTAAACTTCCTAAATCTTTGATAGAAATAGGAATTAATGCCTCATAACAATCTTTAAACTTCTCATATTGACGCATTGTTTCAAAAAGTACTTCCTTAGATACAGAATCTATTTTAGTCAAAAGCAAAAGATGTTTCTTGTCTTTTGCCATTTCTAAAAATTCTTTATAATAGCTAATCTTGTCACTCGCGGGCGCTAAAAACAACAAAACATCGCAATCTTGCAAGGCTTGCAAGGCTTCTTTTAACATATATTGATTAAGCAATTTCTCTTGCTTATGAATCCCAGGAGTATCCACAAAAACAATTTGCGTTTCGCCCTCCATTAAAACAAGATGCATTCTTTTGCGCGTTGCGTTTGCTTTATGCGAAACAAGGGTTAGCTTCTCCCCTAAAAGAGTGTTTAAAAAGGTGCTTTTTCCAGCATTTGGACGCCCCAAAACTGCAACAAAGCCAGCCTTTGTATTCTCCTCCAAAATGCTTTCCTATAAAATATAACGCGCAATATCAGAATCTGCTACCAAGGATTCCAACTTTTCTTTTACAAGCACTTCTGTGATTTCCACATCTTGACCTTTATAATTCTCCGCTTCAAAGCTAATCTCTTCAATCACTTGCTCTACAACCGTATGCAATCGTCTAGCTCCAATATCTTCTGTCTTTTCATTTGCTACTTGTGAATAATGCGCTAAGGCACGGATTGCTTCATCACTAAAGGATAAACGCACTTCTTCAACGCCTAGCAATGCTTCATATTGACGCAAAATAGAATTTTTAGTTTGGGTTAGAATCTTATACAACGCCTCTTCATCTAGACTATCAAGCTCTACGCGCAAGGGGAATCTCCCCTGTAATTCCGCAATTAAATCACTAGGCTTACTCAGACTAAACGCGCCTGCTGCAATAAATAAAATATGATCTGTTTTAATACTTCCATATTTTGTATTTACCACACTGCCCTCCACAATGGGCAACAAATCTCTTTGCACGCCTTCTTTACTGGGATCTTGGCGTTGGCTACCATTGCCACTAACTGCCACCTTATCAATCTCATCAATAAAGATAATTCCACTACTCTCAGCGCGCTTTAATCCCTCGTGTTTAATCGCATCTAAGTCTAGTAGTGCCTCACTTGCTTCAACCTTTAAAAGCTCTTTAGCCTCCTTAATCGTTACTTCTTTTTTTGGGCTATCTTTTGGAGAGGCAATAAAGACTTTTGCGATGGTTTCTTGCACCTTTGCAAACTCCGCTGGCATATTTCCATCTTCAATTTCAAAGGTTTTCTTTGGCACTTCTACTTCAATTTTTAAATGATCCATTTCGCCATTTAGCACCTTTTGGCGCATTTTGCTTGCTGTTTTTTCATATTCTTCAATTTTCTGCTCACTTGCACCCTTTGGCAAAGGTGGAATCAGTTTTTCTACAATTTTATCTAGCACATATTTTTCAATATCTTGTGTGCTTTTGCTTCTATGTTCTTCTTTTATCAAATTAATAGAAGCCACCACTAAATCACGCACCATAGATTCTACATCACGCCCCACAAAACCCACTTCTGTGTATTTGCTAGCTTCTACTTTAACAAAAGGTAGCCCCATAATCTTTGCCATTCTTCTTGCAATTTCAGTTTTTCCAACGCCTGTTGAACCAATCATTAAAATGTTTTTTGGCATTACCTCATCTTGAATTTCTTTTGGCAACTGCAATCTACGATAACGATTGCGCAAAGCAATTGCTACAATCTTTTTAGCGTCCTTTTGACCGATAATATACTCATCTAAATAACTCACAATTTCTTTTGGTGTCATTGCAAATAATTTTTCCACATTCTTATCCTAAAGTTCTAAAATTTTGATATTTTGGTTTGTGTAAATGCAAAGCTCCCCAGCAATCTTTAAAGACTCTAGCACTAAATCTTTTGGCTCTAAATTACTGCCAAATCTATCCATTGCCCTTGCCGCTGAGAGCGCATAATTTCCACCACTTCCAATAGCGGCAATCTTGCCATCTTCTGGTTCTACCACATCACCTGTGCCACTTAGGATAAAAATACGCTCTTTATCAAGTACTATCATCATCGCTTCTAATCGCCTTAAATACTTATCCTTACGCCACTCTTTAGAAAACTCCATCACAGACTTTAGCAAATCCCCTTTTTTGTTCTCTAAAATCCCTTCAAACATATCAAAAAGACTAAACGCATCTGCCGTGCTTCCTGCAAATCCACTTAGGATTTTTCCGTGGTAGAGTGTGCGGATTTTTGTCGCATTACCTTTAAGCACGCAATTCCCAAAGGTAACTTGCCCATCACCTCCAATAACTGCACCCTTTTCACTCTTATAAGCTAAAATTGTTGTTGCATGAAACATTATTGCGCCTCTACATCAACTTTTAAAGTTGCGTGGATTCCGTGTCCTAGCTTGATTTCCACTTCATAAACGCCTGTGGATTTAATCGGACTTTTTAGCTCAATAGTTTTTTTATCAATTTCTATGCGATGCTCTTTTGCTAGGGATTCTGCAATATCTTCTTTAGTGATTGCGCCATATAAAGAGCCATTTGCACCGACTTTTTGCACGATTTTTAGAGTAACTTCTTCAATCTTTTTTGCCGCCATTTCCATTAAGGCTTTTTCTTCAGCAGCCATTTCTGCTGCCTTTTTCTGCTCTGCTTTATAGCGGTTAATCACAGCATTTGTAGCAAAATCTGCTAATCCTTTTGCGATTAAAAAATTCTTTCCATAGCCATCTTTAACTTCGCAAATTTCACCTTTTTTGCCTAAACCTTTGACATCTTGTAATAACAAAACTTTCATCATCTCTCCAAATATCTACAAAGATTTAATAGTAAATGCGGATTTTATCCATTTTTTATTCAATTTAAAATTAAACAAAGCCAAACAATTTTAAATTAATTTTTGTTAATACATATTGTATTTATAAATTTTTATGCTATAATCCCGCTCTAATTTTTAAAAAAGGATTATAATGAGTATCAGCATTTTAGGTTTTCCACGCATTGGAGAACATAGAGAATTAAAGTTTGCATTAGAAAGCTACTGGGCAAATGAGTCTAGCCTTGAAGAGTTAGAATCCCTAGCGCAAAGCCTACGCAAAAAACACTGGGAAGCGCAAAAAGACTTGGATTTTGTTTGCGTTAATGACTTTAGCTATTATGATAATGTGTTGGATTTAGCCTACGCACTAGGAGTGAAGCCTAAGAGATTTAAAGACCTTGAAGGCTTAGAACTTTATTTTGCAATGGCTAGAGGACATAAAAATGGTGTCGCTTGCGCAATGACAAAATGGTTTAACACCAACTACCATTTCGTTGTCCCAGAACTTGATATAGATAATAAATACATATTGAATATTGATTTTATCACCAAGCAATACAAAGAAGCCTTGCAATTAGGCTACACTCCAAAGATTTCTCTGATAGGATTTTTCACTTTTTTTCATCTTAGCCATATTGTAAATGGAGAGAAACAAGAAGTTTTTGAACAAGTCAAAACCGCTTATTTAGCACTCATAGACGCTTTAGTTAGTGCATTAGGAAAAGAGATTGTCATAGAGTTTAGTGAGCCAATTTTCGCTTTAGGTTTGGATTTTTTAATTTGTGAGACAACAACACTTAAAAACTTCTACAACACTCTTGTAAAAAAGGGTGTTAAAGCCATTGTTAGCACATTTTTTGAGCATAGCTGTGAAGCTACAGAGATTCTTAGTCAAACAGAAATTTATGGGATCGGACTTGATTTTCTTTATGGGAGCAAAAATTTAAATAGCCTAGACACACTAGCAAAAAGCGGTAAAGCCGTATTTGCAGGAATCATTGATGGAAGAAATATTTGGATTTCAAATTTAGAAGAAAAACTAGCCTTAATTGAAAAAATCACAAAAAAGATTCCACAAAATAAACTCACTCTTACTACTTCTTGCTCTTTACTTCACATTCCTTACTCTAAAAATACGGAATCTAAAATGGATAGCGAGATTCTTTCTTGGCTATCTTTTAGTGTAGAGAAAATTGCAGAATTAAAGCTTTTAAATCAAGTCTTAAAAGACGGAATCCAAAACCACAAAACACAATGGGAGCATTACATCACACTCAATCAAACGCGCAAAAACTCTTTAAAAATCCACAACAAAGAAGTCCAAGCGCGTGCAAATTCCACACAAGAAGCCAAGCGCAATGTGAGCTTTAAAGAACGGATTAAACTCCAACAAGAGATTTTTAATCTCCCTTTACTCCCTACAACCACAATTGGTTCTTTTCCACAAACCAAAGAAATAAGAAACGCAAGAAAAGATTATAAAAGTGGCAAAATCACACAAGAAATCTACACGCAAATCATCAAAGATTACATTAAAGACTGCGTGCAATTCCAAGAAGAAATAGGGCTTGATGTGCTAGTCCATGGAGAGCCTGAACGCAACGATATGGTAGAATATTTTGGAGAGCAGTTAAGCGGATTTGTCTTTAGTCAAAATGGTTGGGTGCAAAGCTATGGTAGCCGTTGTGTTAAACCACCAATTATTTATGGCGATGTTGCAAGATTACAGCCTATGACGATACAATGGAGCGTTTATGCACAAAGCTTAACGCAAAAGATTATGAAAGGAATGCTAACAGGACCTGTTACAATTCTAAATTGGAGCTTTGTGCGCGATGATCTCCCAAGAAGTAGCGTGTGTAAGCAAATCGCACTAGGAATTGCTGATGAGATTAACGACTTGCAAAACGCTAAAATCCGCATTATCCAAGTTGATGAAGCTGCCTTTAAAGAAGGCTACCCACTGCGCAAAGAAAACATTAGAGAATACGAAGAATGGGCGTTATATTGCTTTAGGCTTGCTACTTGCATAGCCTTACCACAGACACAAATCCACACGCATATGTGTTATAGCGCATTTAACGATATTATCAAAACCATTGAAGCAATGGATGCTGATGTTATTACCATAGAAACAGCGCGCAATAGCAACAAACTCTTACGCATATTCCAAGAAGTTGGCTATGATAAGCAAATAGGACCAGGTGTTTATGATATTCACAGCCCTAGAATCCCAAGTGTCGCTGAGATCAAAGAACAAATCCAAGCGATTTTAGAAGTTTTACCCAAAGAACAAGTGTGGATTAACCCAGATTGCGGACTAAAAACGCGCAAATACGAAGAAGTCAAGCCTAGTTTAAAAAATATGGTAGAAGCCACAAAAGAGATTCTACAAAACTTATAAAACTTAACTTGTGTTAGCATCAGCTAGCACAAGTGCATATAAAACCTTTGCGCCGTGTTTTTCTAAAAACTCTTTTGCTCTAAGCAGAGTTAAACCACTTGTTACAATATCATCTATAAGCACGATTTCTCTGTCCTTGACTTCACGCTTTAGAATAAATTCTCTAGGATTTTTCTCTCTAAATTTCAAACTTTTTCCAGCATAGCGAACATTATTACTTGAATAAAGTGTGCGATACATAGGTTTTAAGCCCACTTTCTTTAAAGAATGCAAGAAAATCGCATTATGCGCATAACCTTGCTTGCTAATCCTATCATCAATACCTATACCATAGGCATTATAAGCTATTCCTTTTACTTGCAGTTCCCTTACGACAAGCCTAGCTATTTCCTTGTAAATCTTACTTCCTAGAACAGAATATTTTGAATGAAGCAAAAAAGATATGGAATCATAATCAAAAAACCCATAGACCTTAAAGCCATTTAAGTCCCTGCAAGTATGTTTTAAAGCTACAAGATCTAAGCAATCCTTGCATAAAATTTTAAAAGAAAATCTCCCACAAGATAGACAACGCATTAACTTTGGATAAACTCTATAATTTGCTTTGTTATGGAATCTTGTGGCAAGCCTGCATTAATCACAAGCGATTCTATCTTTAAAAACTCCATCACACCTTTTAATCTCTCTTGAAGTTCCAAAAGATAGGCAATTCCCCTTTGTTCAATCTTGTCTTTACCCTTTTGATTTAGGCGATATTCTAGCATTTGCTTATCAAGCTCAAGTAAAATTGCTTTATTTGGCAGGATATTTTCCAAAACAAAGGCATTATAAGATTCCAACATTTCCATACTAAAATCCCTTGCATACGCAATTCCAGAGATTAAACTTCTATCGCTAAGAATAAGTTTATCTAAATTTGGAGCAATCACGCTTGCAAAATGCTCCGCCCTATCGGCTAAAAAAAGCAACATTTCAGCCTTTGAGCTAATAATTTCTGTGTTTAGCAAAATATCTCTTATGCGTTTTCCAAGCGGTGTAGCACCGGGCTCAAAAGTAAAAACTGCATCCTTAAACACTTCTTTTAACCTTGCAACTTGCGTGCTTTTACCTGCTGTGTCAATCCCTTCTAATGCGATATACAAGATAGCTCTCCCTATTTTAAACCCATAATATATTCTTTCACACTCTTTGGCACAAGATGCGCAATCTCTCCCTTATGCGCAAAAATGGAGCGCACAACAGTGGAGCTAATAAAGGCATTTTGTAAAGATGGCATTAAATAAATTGTTTCTAATTCTTTATTTAACGAAGCATTTGCATATCCCATTTGCAATTCATATTCAAAATCACTCACCGCTCTAAGCCCACGCACCAAAATCTTAGCCCCTTGCTCTCTAGCAAACTCAGCAATAAGGTTTTCAAAGGAATGCACACAGATTTTTGAAGCGATATTTTGCGATTCCATAATTGCTAAATTTACCATTTTTACGCGTTCATCAAGGCTAAATAAAGGATTTTTTCCGCTGGATTTTGCCACAGCGATAATTAAGCCATCAAAGAGCTTGCAAGCGCGCTCAATCACATCTAGATGCCCATTTGTGATAGGATCAAAGGTTCCGGGATAAATGGCGATTTTTGACATTATGCGTAATTCCAAGCAAGCGTTTTACCAGCAAAAAGTGGCACGATGCCATTAAATTCTTGTGGCACTTCAAAAGGTGCTTTTACAAGCTTTATAATCTTATTAGTCTTTGGCAAATCATAAATACGCCTAGCATTATCACTCACAAAGCTTTGGAGATTTTCTAGTTTGTTATGCTTTTCAAACAACTCCGCAAGCCCAAGCAGTGCTAATGGCGCGCTAAAGATTCCCGCCGCCCCCTTAGCACATTCCTTATTTTCCCTTAAATGTGGCGCAGAATCACTTCCAAAAGAGAATTTAGAATGCGCATTAAGTGCCACTTCAAGTAATGCGTCCCTATCCTTTGGCGTTTTTAAAATTGGCTTGCAAAAATGATGCGGATTTAGCCCACCGCCTAACACATCATCTAAACTTAACGCAATATGGTGTAAAGTTAGCGTCGCAAAGAGATTATCATATTTTTCAACAAGTGCGATAGAGCGATGATCACTTAAATGTTCAAAAATAATCTTTAAGCGTGGAAAAGACTCCGCAAGCTCCCTAAAAACAGGGTGAAACTCTACTTCTCTATCCAGCGAAAAACCATTGCTCTCCCCGTGAATACTTAAAAACATTCCAAGCTCTTGGGAAATCTCTAAAATTTCTAAAATCTTATTATCTAAAACCTTGCTCACTCCACTCTCACTCCCCGTTGTCGCACCTTTTGGATAGAGTTTTAAAAATACGATTCCAACTTCCCTAGCCTTCTCTAGCACGCTTTTGTTAAGCTCCTCTGTAAGATAAAGCGACATCAATGGGTTAAAGTCGCAATCCCCACAAGCATTTTGAATTCTCTCTTTATAGCTTAAAGCAAGCTCTATACTAGTAATAGGAGGCGTTAAATTTGGCATCACAAGCGCACCACTAAAGTATTTAGCTGTGTATTTTGCAACATTTTGCAACATTTCTCCATCGCGCAAATGCAAATGCATATCATAAGGGGATTGTAATTGTATCATTTAAGATTCCTTTATTTGCTCTAATAATTCCAGTAGGGCGTTTTGGTATTGCTCACACAATTCCTTGCTTTTTGCCTCAAAGCGCGTTACAAGCACAGGCGTTGTGTTGCTAGCGCGGACTAGCCCCCAACCTTCTTCAAACACCACACGCACTCCATCAATGGCGATAATCTCTACGATTTTGGGAAAATTTATAGGCAAGACACTAGGGTTATTCAAAGTTTTCTTTAAGCGTTCAATAATTCTAAACTTCTTTGCTTCTGTGGTTTTTATTTTAATCTCATCTGTAGAATAAAGTTTTGATAAATCCTCTAAAACCTTATCAAACTCCAAGCCCTTAGAATGCAACAACTCAAGCACACGCAACGCCGCATAAGTGGCATCATCAAAGCCAAAGTAGCGATCATTAAAAAATATATGCCCACTCACTTCAAACGCCATATGCGCATTAGTCTCTTTAAGCTTTACCTTAAGATTACTATGCCCTGTTTTATACATTATCGCCTTACCGATTTTATCAATGCTTTCATACATATTTAAAGAGCATTTCACTTCGCCAATTACCACAGGATTTGGAATCGTATTTGCAAAGATAATCGCTAGCTCATCACCCTTATACACCTTATTCCCATTTAGCGTGTATTTCACCACCGCTAGCCTATCCCCATCGCCATCAAAGGCAAATCCGATTCCACCTTTTTGGCAAACTTCTTTATGTAAAAAGCTTAGATTTTTCTCTTCACTTGGATCTGGGTGATGGTTTGGAAAATTCCCATCAGGCTCTAAAAACAGCCCATTATACGCAATCTCTAGTCTATCTAAGATTTTTGCAATCCCAACTCCAGCAATCCCATTCCCACAATCTAAACTAATAGGAATCTCAAATCCCCTTAAATGTGCAAATTCCTTGCAAAGATATTCTACATACAAATCTAACACATTTAATGCTTTAACCTTGACATTTGACGGAATCTTTTGTGCAACAAAGTCCCAATCAAGCGCATAAAACTCTTTCTCAAGTGCATAAATTTGTTCCCCAAAAAACGGCTCTTTTAAAAGCGTTATCTTAAACCCATTATATTCTGGCGGATTATGCGAGCCTGTAATCATCACGCTTCCATTTAGTTTTAAACCTTCTTTAAACTCACAATATAAAGAAAAATACGCAACAGGCGTTGGAATCTCCCCTAAACTATAAGGTGTAATTCCACTAGCTAGCACACCTTCACAAAACCAACTAAAAATTTCCCTAGAATGCAAGCGCGCATCAAAGCCAACTCCCAAAGTAGCCCCGCCACGCTTATGCAACTCTTGCCCCACCAAATAACCAATACGCACAACATTTTCTCGCACCAAATCTTGTCCATAAATTCCACGAATATCATATTCTCTAAAAATTGCTAACATTTACTCCCCTTTATTTTAGATTCCAACTTTTTAGTATTTTTTAATGCCTCTTGCAAAACTTCCACACCATCAATAAATAATCTACATGCTTCTTTTGCATATAAAATCAAATTTTGCGCTAAAAATTCTTCACTCTTTGGGAGCTCAAACACTGCAAAATCAGCAAAATTTCCCGCCTTTAATTCCCCTAGCAAAAAATTGGAATCCAAAAACGCATTATGTGTTACACTTAACAACAGCTCCCTTGCCAAAGGTTCTAAAGGCATATCTGCATAAGCAAAAAGTGCAACTCTTAACTCATCTAAAAGTGATAAGGAATCATTAGAACTCTTACCATCTGTGCCAAGACAAAGCGGAATCCTAGCCTTTTGCACCGCTTGTAAATCCAAGTATTTTCCATTGAGCAAGCGATTTGATTTAGGGCAACTGATAATCTTGCCTTTTTGCGCTTGAATTTGCTCTAAATTTTCCCCACTTGCTTCTAAACAATGTGTAAAATACACACTATCTAAGCCCTTAAATGCGCTTAAAAAATCCTTAGCATTATAAAAAGATTCCATTGTTTTTTTAAAAAATCTCTCATAAAATCCCTTAAAATACCCACCACTTGATTCTAGCCACTCTCTCTCTGCCTTTGATTCTAAGAAATGCGTACTCACTGGCAACTTCTCTTTTTTTGCCACTTCTAACACTTTTTCTAGCAATTTTGGATGCACAGAATAAGGCGAATGCACCGCGACTGCTGGGATAAAACTCTCACTTTGTTTAGCCTTAGAATCCTTTAAGCGTGCTAAAAAATTTTGGTATAAAAAATCTATTGTCTCTATGCTTGAGCCAATTGCTTCATTAAAATACAGCACGCGCAAAGGCGCATTTGCTAAAATCTCCAAATCCGCCCCATAGCTGGAAATTGCTCCTACAAAGCCCACGCCACTTTTTAGACACTCTAAAATTCCTTGTTGCATAGCACTTTGTAAGTCTTGTGCCATTAAGGATTCTCTATGTATCAAAACACTATCTAACCACTCCCCAAAATCCCCAAACTTCAAAGTCCCTTCATTTTTGCTAAACTCTAAATGCAAATGCAAGTTTGCAAAAGCTGGTGTAATCGCACAAGAGCAAAAATACTCACTCTTAGCATTTTTATATTTAGCACACAACTTGGCATAATCGCCAACTTCTAAAATTTTTTGCGTTTCAAAAAGGATTCCACCTTTTTTGATTACACCAAACTTTTCATCGCATATAACAATAAAATCCGCACCAATAATTTGCAAGCCCTACCCCTTTAAAGGCGTATTTAAATTAATATCAAGTTTATTATAAGGAATCTCAATTCCCTCCGCATCAAAGCGCATTTTTACTTTTTGAAGTAAATCTAATTTTGCATTAATCACTTCACTACTATTTACCCAAAATCTCACCATAAAATCCACACTACTTGCATTTAGCACATCAACGCCAATTAGAGGTTCTGGCTCTTTTAACACAATCTCTTCAGCATTAAAAATTTCCTCTAAAATACTCTTTGCCTTATCCAAATCACTCGTATAAGAGACACTAAAAATTAAATCTAAGCGCCGTGTGGGATTTGCATTCACATTAATAATAGGCGCTGAAACAATCATAGAGTTTGGCAAAATCACAAGTTGATTGTCTAAAGTTGTGATTTTTGTTTGAAACAAATTCACTTCTTGCACTCTCCCTGTAATGGAATTTAATGTAACAACATCTCCTTTTCTAAATTGCTTTAACACTACAATCAAGATTCCACTTGCTAGATTTGACAAAGAATCTTTAAGCGATAAACCAATTGCTAAGCCAGCTGTTCCAAGCACTGCGATAATAGAAGTTGTCTTAACGCCTAAATTTGTAAGGGCTGTAATAATTGCTAATACAAATATCCCCACAAACGCAACATTTTTTAAAAATCCCGCTAGCGTTTCATCCTTTGTTGCCTTAGCAATCAACTTTGCAATATATTTTGAAAAAACTCTAGCTACATAATAACCAATAATTAAAATAAAAAACGCACTCACAATATTAGGTAAAAACCCAAAAAACCAAACAACAAACCTATCCCAAACTAATAAAAATTTCTCTTCCATATTTATTCCTTAAAATACAACTTCTTTACCACCCACAAACACACGCTTGACCTGTCCGTGAATAATAGAATCGTAATAAGGCGATTCTATATTACTCACCACACTTGTTTCTTTTGGATTAAACAACACCAAATCCGCATCATAACCTTGTGCAATGAGTCCCTTATTTGCAAGCCCTAGCACATTTGCAGGATTAAAACTTAAAATCTTGCTAAACTCACTTAAGGTTAAGTGTTCCATTTTTACCAAAAGTGTATAACAAAGCCCCATAAAACTTTCAATCATATCCACACCAAACGCCGCTTCTTCAAAAGCCAAATCCTTTTGTGCTAAGGATTTTTCAGATTGCAAAGAAGTAAGAAGAGTAATTTCTCCCTTTCTTACACTTTTAACCAATGCTTTACGCGTAGATTCTGACTTCAAGGGGGGCTTGATTTTAGCAGCAGTGTTGTAGTAATTACAAAGTGTTTCTGTAAGTAGCAAATGGTGGATTGAAGTTTGTAAATACAACTCCGACTTTTGCTTGGTTGCAACTTTTAATTGTTGGATTATCTCTACACTTCTTTGTGTAGCAAGCCCCAAGAATACCGCTTTAACACCCATAAATCGCGCTACTTCAGCCATTTGTGCTACTTCTTTTGTCTCACTTAAAGTTGGAATAGCTGGTAATCCCAACACCGATGATAACTCCCCATCATTCATAACGCCATTTGCGCTAAGGGATTCATCTTCGCACACAAAAAACATTGGCACATCAAACATCAATGCAAACTCACAAGCACGCCTTAGCAAATTCCCATCTGTATTTGATTTTACAAAAATTCCTTTTGCACCCTTTTTATAAAGCATTGCAAGCTCATTTAGTGCATTTTCGGATTCCGTATTTATTGCTTCAGAAATCCCTATAATCTCTGCTTTTAACTCATCTTTAATAACATTTAACAATTCCAAGCCTAACTCACTACTTAAAGTTGGCTTACAATCTGGCATTAAAAGAGCCTGTGTGATTCCACCTTTTGCAGCTTTTTGCGAGAGTTTTAATAGATTTTCTTTGCTTAAGATTCCATTACTAACGCGTGTATTTAAATCAATTGCACCGGGCAATAAAACAAGATTTTCCGCTTCTATAATCTCTTCATTTTCTTGCGGCAAAATACTTCTATCAACTTGTGCTATTTTATTTCCTTTAATACGCACATCACCCTTTTGCTCTCCATTTGCGTCACAAATCATCGCTCCTCTAATAATCATAACACACCCTTAAACTTAATAAATTTGGCAATTATTACAAATTCCAAGCTAAATTTTAATTAAACACACATTATCTTAACTTTACAAAAAAGTCTATCAAACTCCCATAACAAAGCTATTTTGTTAATCCTCCAAATAATATTCTATTGTAGAAACTACACGCACATTTTTAATATATGGCGTATTTTTATCTCTATTTGTAATACTAAACTGCCCTTGTGTAGCCCTTTTTATCTTACCTAGCTGACTTTCAGAATCCTTAGCAAACTTCATTGCTGCTTCCCTAGCATTCAGCGTTGCTTCCTCAATCATCTGTGGTTTAATCGCATTTAATCCTGTGTAAATATATTCCACTTCATAATCATCAATCTTAATCACAACACCATCCATTCCAAGCTGTGAAATCTCTTCCAACGCCTTTCTACCAAGTGCCACTTCTTTGGTATAAAGCAACACGCCTCCAACACCTGCATAACGATAAGTTACATTTTGATTTCCACCATATAAATCCCCAAGCTTATCATTAACAATAGGCGGCGTAAAGGTAATATCTTTTTTATCTAAGCCAATTTGTTCCAAGAATGTAGAAACCCTTTGTGCATCACTTTCTAAATCCTTATATAAGGCGTTTAAATCATTATTTGCACGCGTAAATTTAATTGGAAGTATCATTACATTAGCTTGCACTTCCTTCTCACTTAAACCCTTAACAACAACGCTCCGTTCACCTGCTTTAAAGCTTTTCATTACTCTATCTGCACTAAAGCCCAACACAATACTACTAACGACTAATGCCAATCCTAAAAGTATCGCACCAATTTTACCCATTCTCTACCTTTCTTAAATTTTTAGATTCCAACTTTTGGAAATTTTACACATATTCTACCTAGAAATCCCTAACTTAAACTTGAGATTTTCAATGATTTTAAAGATAAAAGTGGTATCCCCGACGCGATTTGAACGCATGGCCTCACGATTAGGAATCGTGTGCTCTATCCAGCTGAGCTACGAGGACAAGAAGTTAAGAAATAGTGATAATGCTCCGCAAGGGGAGCAAAAAGAAAGAATTACTTTTTGCCTTTTTTAGCAGCGGCAACTGCGTCTTTAAGACCTTTTCCAGCTTTGAATTTTGGAACAAATTTATCTTGAGTTTTGTATTTTTTAGTAGTGCCAGGAACTGTTCCTTCTTTACCTTTTTGAAGAACTGTTTCAAATTTACCAAAGCCTACAAGCTCGATACTTTCTTTTTTTGCAAGTGCTTTTTCAACAGCAGCTGTAAATGCACCAATTGCTTTTTCTGCATCTTTTTTTGTTTCAAATTCTCCGACTTCTTTTACTAAGTCAACAAATTCTGATTTGTTCATTGCGAACCTCCACATAGATTTAGTTTAAAACGCACTATTTTAGCATACTATTTATGTTTTTCAAGGCTTTTAGGTAAAAAATTCTTAAATTTATTTATATTTTTATTGCTTTTTCTACAAATATTTCAATAAAAAGCATTATATGGACTTGTAAGGAATTTTCAATTAGTATTTATACTTAAATTATTTAGAAATCCTCAAGGAGATAAAAATGGCACTAAAAGTTGCAGTAAATGGAACAGGGCGTATTGGCTTGTGTGTGAGTAAAATTTTAGGAGAACGCAGCGATTTGGAGCTTACGGCAATTAACACAACAATGCCCATTGATACACTTGTGCATTTGCTAAAATACGATTCTGTGCAAAAAAATAGTGCGGTTGAAAAACTTAACGAAAATACAATTAGAATTGGAAATCAAAATAATATCCAAATTACCAGCACGCGCGACATCAAAGAAACGCATTTTGGAAAATATGGCGCAGAACTTGTGATAGAATGCACAGGAGCTTTTAATGATTTAAATAAGGCAAATGCGCATCTTTATGGTGGGGTTAAGCGCGTTGTTATCTCCGCTCCAGCAACAGATGTTCCGACCTTTGTTTATGGCGTTAATCACAAGCAATATCAAGGTGAATCCGTAATTTCAAATGCAAGTTGCACCACAAACGCTTTAGCACCTATCGCAAAAGTCTTACACGAAAATTTCACAATCCAAAGCGGCTTAATGACAACAATCCACAGCTATACAAACGATCAAAATCTGCTAGACTCTAAACATAAAGACTTGCGTCGTGCAAGAGCAGCTGCACTTAATATGATTCCAACTTCAACAGGAGCAGCAAAAGCAATTGGACTTGTAATGCCAGAGCTCAAAGGCAAGCTAAATGGCTTTGCAATCCGTGTACCAACACCAGATGTGAGTGTGGTAGATTTAACTTGTGTTACTCAAAAAGCTGTCACGAAAGATTCCATTAATGTTGCCTTTGAAGAAGCAAGCAAGACGACATTTAAAAATTTAATTTTAGTGGATAATGAAAAGCGTGTTTCAGGAGATTTTATCGGCAGCACTTATAGTAGCATTTTTGTTCCAGATTGCACTGTAGTTGTCAATGATAATCAGCTTAAAGTTGTTGCGTGGTATGACAATGAATGGGGCTATTCCACACGCTTAGTAGATATGGCATACTTTGTAGGACAAAGCATTTAATGTTAAATCTATCAGACACTTATAGAGATTTTTCACAAGATTATTCTAATCTTTTTATAAAAGATAATTTAGATTTATTTTTTCAAAAAGTCTTAGTAGAGCGTAATAGCCAATTAAGTGGCTATTACGATTTACCCTTTAAAGACAACCAAGAAATCTTTGACTATTTAGAATACAATACAAAGTTTTTAGAGTCCATTACAAACATTATTATTGTAGGAATTGGTGGAAGCTCGTTAGGCACAAAGGCGATTGATACCCTACTTTCCCACCAAAACAATCGCAAAAAAATCAAATTGCGCTTCTTGGAACACACAGATCCCATTATGATACAAAAAGACTTGCGTCGCGTAAAATATGAAGATACACTTTTTATCGTAATTTCAAAATCCGGTCTTACCGTTGAAACCACTTCGCTTTTCAAATACATTCTAGCGCGCTTTTCTTTGCTTAAAAGTGATAGAAAAAATCATTTACTTGCCATAACTGATTCTAACTCCCCCTTGCAAAAATGGTGCCAAAAAGAAAGAATCCAAAATATTACCATTTCCCCAAATATAGGTGGAAGATTCTCTGTTCTAAGTGCCGTAGGATTGTTACCTCTAGCAATTTTAGGCTACGATATTAAAAAGATTTTGCAAGGCGCAAAGCAAATTAATGATGATTTTTTTATAAATCGTAAAGATAATATTCTAAAAAAAGCACTTTTTCTTGCAAAAAATGAAACAACATATCCTATCAATGTACTGTTTTCTTATAGTAGCGTTTTTCGGCATTTTAATGCCTGGTATGTGCAACTTTGGGGAGAATCATTGGGAAAATTAGATACCTATCAACAAAAGCGTGGATTAACGCCTATTGCATTAATAGGAAGCATTGACCAGCATTCTTTCTTACAACTTATTATGCAAGGACCAGCAAATAAAACCATAACTTTTTTAAGCGTAGAGAATCTCTCTCAAAAGCCCTTATATATTCCAGATATTAGCCTTGAAGGCTTAGAAGAAACAGATTTTGTCAATCAAACTTCTTTTAATCAACTCTTAAAACTACAATGTATCTCTACAAAAGAAAGTGTTATCTCCCAAAATGTTCCTGTAGATTCCATTGTTTTAGACTCCTTAAATGAACAAAGCGTTGGTGCGCTTGTGTTTTATTATGAATTACTCACTTCTTGCGTAGGAATTTTGTTACAAATTGATACATATAATCAACCCGGTGTTGAGTTTGGGAAAAAGATATTAAGAGAAAAATTTACACACTCTTAAACTTTTTTTCATTTTTTTTACCATTTTCTACACCACTTGCTACAAAAAATCTTACAATTAACACAAATCTAAAACACAAAGGCTAACTTATGGGATTTATTCAAAGCATTAAAGATAAAGCAAAAGCCAATCCAAAAACCATCGTTCTCCCAGAAACAGGAGATTTACGCACGCTAGAAGCCGCACACACCGCGCTAAAGGAAGGAATCGCAAAGATTATTTTAATCGGTGATGAAAAAGAAATTAAAGCGCGCGGAAATGGGCTTGATTTAAACAAGGCAACTTTTATTGATCCTAGAAGTTGTGATTCACTAGATTCTTATGTAGAATTGTTTGTAAAACTTCGCGGACATAAGGGTTTAAGTGAGTCTTCTGCACGCGCATTGTTACTAGAAAACCCCTTGTATTTTGGCGTAGCACTTGTAAAAACAGGCGTTGCTAATGGAATGGTGGCAGGTGCTGTTAATTCCACTGCTGATGTCTTACGCGCTTCTTTACAAATTCTAGGAACAAAAAAGGATTCCAAACTTGTTTCAGCTTTTTTCTTAATGGTTGTTCCAAATTGTAACTATGGAGAAAATGGAATCTTTATTTTTGCCGATAGTGGTTTGGTGCAAAACCCAAATCCCCAAGAGCTAGCTTCTATTGCGATTGACTCAGCAAAAAGCTTTGAATCTCTCGTGGGTAAAGAAGCAGTTGTTGCAATGCTCTCACACTCTACAAAAGGAAGTGCGAAGCACCCTGATGTGGATAAGGTAATTGAAGCCACACAAATTGCAAAAGCACAAGCCCCAAATATCGCTATTGATGGAGAGTTTCAACTAGATGCGGCGATTGTTCCTAGTGTTGGTAAGTCTAAAGCCCCAGATAGCACGATTGCAGGAAGAGCGAATGTTCTTGTATTCCCAGATTTAGATGCAGGAAATATCGGCTACAAACTTGTTCAAAGGCTTGCAAATGCAGAAGCCTATGGACCAATTACCCAAGGAATTGCAGGAGCGGTTAATGACTTATCGCGCGGTTGCAGCAGTGAAGATATTGTAGGCGTGATTGCTATCACAGCCTTACAAGCACACCAAAACTAAAGGAGAAAAATATGGATGTTTTAGTAATTAATTGTGGGAGTTCATCTCTTAAATATCAACTTATCAATACACAAACAGAAGAAGTGCTAGCTTCTGGGATTTGTGATAGAATTGGAATTAAAGGTGGACAGTTTAGTTACAAACCAAAAGATGGCAGTAAAACAACGCAAAATGTGGAGATGCCAGATCATGAAGTTGCAATAAAGCTTGTGCTAAATGCTCTTGTTAATCCAAAAGATGGAATCCTAAAATCTCTTGATGAAATCAAAGCAACAGGGCACAGAATTGTGCACGGCGGAGAGCATTTTACAGAATCTGCACTTGTTAATGATGAAGTTATCCGTCACATTGAAGAGTGTGCTGACTTAGCCCCACTTCACAATCCAGCACATTTACTTGGGATTCGTGCTTGCCAGCATTTAATGCCAAATAAACCTATGGTTGCAGTCTTTGATACAGCCTTTCACCAAACGATGCCACCACATGCATACATTTATGGTTTGCCTTATGAATATTATGAAAAATACAAAATCCGCCGCTATGGATTCCACGGCACAAGCCATAGCTATGTTTCTAAAAGAACAGCAGAATTTTTAGGGATTCCTTTAGAAAATTCCAAAATCATCACTTGCCATTTAGGTAATGGCTCAAGCATTTGCGCAATTGAAAATGGAAAAAGCATTGATACAAGTATGGGTTTGACTCCACTTGAAGGGCTTGTGATGGGAACAAGAAGTGGAGATTTAGATCCAGCAATCATTGATTATATCGCACAAAAAGAAAATCTAAACACAAAAGAAGTCATCAATATCCTAAACAAAAAATCAGGTGTGCTCGGAATCTCAGGGATTTCTAGCGATTTTAGAGATTTACTAGCCGCTGATGAAGAAGGGAATTTAAAAGCCCGCTTTGCAAGAGAAGTTTTTGCCTACCGCGTGGCAAAATACATAGGCTCTTACACAGCAGCATTGACAGGTGTTGATGCTATTACATTTTGCGCAGGCGTAGGTGAAAATGCAAAGTTTATTCGCGGAAAGATTGTTTCACATCTACAATTCTTAGGAATTACACTTGATGAGAAAGCAAACCTTGAGACAATTGGCAAAGAGGGAATTATCTCTACAAAAGATTCCAAGGTTAAAGTTTGCGTTATTCCTACTAATGAAGAACTTATGATTGCACGCGACACGCGTGCCTTAGTTGCAGGAAAACATTTATAAGCCATACTCTATTCACTAAGCTTTTAAGTCATAGCCTAGACTAAAAGCTTAGCTCTAAAATTTTTCATTAATCGACAAAATATGCTTTAATGGTATAACCGCGTTTGTCTTGAAGTTGCAAGCTTGGACCTTCAAAAATAGTGGCATTTGGAATTTTTGCATTAATTGCATAAATTGCATTCCAAGCTCTAAAACTCGCTAAACCTTCTTGCTTCAGCTCTGGAGAAAGCCCACGATAAGGATTGATATCCACAACTCCTTGCACTTCAAAGGCAACTACACGGTTATCATTTTGCAGCTCTTTATCCACTTTTGTGGCAAGAGAAAGCAGACAATTCTTGGGAATATCCCAACTACCAATCTCCATAGCAAAACATTCAGCGATAATTTGCTGTTTTGGTTTGATGGTATAGCGGAGTTTTTGCATAGTGTTTTGCCTAGAATTTTGGATCTCCTGAACAGAAACATTTAAACCATTAAGGGAATATGCAAGTTTTTCTAATTCGCGCTCTTTTTGGTAAAGTGCTTCTTGTAAGCGCCTAATCTCATCGTCTTTTGCATAAACTGTGCGATTGGCATTTGAAGTAAAATTGGAATCCAAAATAGGATCTTGTGCCATTCCTAAAGAAGTTTGCGCTTTAAAGAGCAGCGCCTGTCCGCTAGGCTGACTTAAAAAATAATACCCCCCACCCAACACTAGCGCAATTAATACAATAATAAGTGCCAAAAGCGGCAAGAAGCGACTATGATTTACAGGATCTTCTTTTGTAGCTTTATGTATATTCTCTGTGGAATCCAACTTAGAATCTGTAATTTTAGATTCCATATTTTGTGGTGTTGTTTCAGACATTTTCACTCCTTATGCAACGCGCTTAAAATTAGATTTTATATTTTCATATGCTTCATTGATTAAACGAAATTTTTCCGCATAACCTTCAATGATTTTTTTATCTTGCCCATAAACATTATCGGGATGATAGGTTTTTACAAGTTCAATATAGCGATTTTTCACGCATTCAAAATCATCATTATAGCCACAACCTAAGATTTTATAGCTTTTTTTAAGAAGTTTTTCTTCTTTTGTTAAATATTCTTCAAAACATTCAAATGTATTGCGTGCTTTAAAGGTTTCATAATCAAAATCCAAAACAATATTATGGATAACTTTTTGAGAAAGCATACTAATTAATTTTTCCCAAAAATAAGGACTAGAAGATTCCAAAAATACTTCCTGTTTAGTATAACTTAACAAAAACTCCTTAAAAATTGAACTTAAATAGCGTCTAGCGAGACGATTTGGGCGATTTAACCTTAAGCAAACCTGTGCATTATTAAAAGAGCTGTGAATAATCTGCAAAGAAACAATAACATGTTCTAACACCGCACGATTTTCTATCATTTTTATACGGATAGGAAGATAACTGCTATCAATAATGCTCTGAAAATTCGGATTTCCTTTTTTGGCATCATCTTGCATTGCTACATGGTATGCCCAATTTAGAAAATAGTCCTTCTTATAGCGCTCTCCATCATCTAAGATAAGCACAGAGTTTGAAAGACGATACGCTTTGGAAAAATGTTTGTAGGCAAAATCCACAGCACGCCTTAAAAACTGCGATTCTCTTTCAATGCTAATTTGAATGTATGGCTCTAAGAGCTCTACCTTCATTGCCTTCCTTTTGTTTTTGATTTCCTACTTGTTAGCACTTTGCCATTTATTAAAACTTAACAAAGCAATTTTGATTCCATTTTTAAAGCGCAAGAATTTGCAAGCGGATCTCCTTTAAATTTTGTGTAATTTTATCTATTTCTTTCTTAAGAGCAAAAGAAGTTTTTGCAATCAATTGAGTTTTGGAATCTATAGTTTGTTCTGTGTGCTCTAAAAATTGTGAATATGCTTTATTTAAAGAATTCATTGGACCAAAAAGTCGTGCTTGAAATTGTTCAAAACAAAAGGCATCGTTGAGTATTTCGCGCACATTTTCAAGTGTTGGAACAAACAGAGAAAATTCCTCTTGATTTTCTTGATGTTTGGTAATGGCATTTTTAATTTTTAAATCAAGGCGTGCAAGCGTTAAATCAATAGCGTTATCATAATTTAGGGATAAAAAATTACTAAGCACATTAAGTTCGCTTTGCAAGAAAGAAGTGGTAATAAGGGCATTTTTATTAAAATCTGCCAAAACATTTTCATAACAATGCTGAGTAAAATAATGCAAATCTTGCAAAGCTTGACTTTGAGGAGCTACAAGATAGAACTCTAGCAATCTTGGTGTAGAATCCTGCCAAAAAAAGACTTTTTGTGAAAGTGCATTGATATTTTGAAAAATGGATTCCACAAATAAATCTAAAAAATTTTTAATTTTTACACTCATTGCTTTATAATCTTTTACAAGTTGAGTATCTTGATTCTGTAGAGCAATTTTAATTTTTTCTAAAGGTAAAAATGTAACTTCTTTTTCTTGTATTTTGGGTTTTGTCCCCAAAAAAGTTTTTGCGTTTGTATGAAAAGTAATACTCTGCTTTTCTAGGGAATTAAAAATTTTTTGAGCAAGATTGTCAAGCAAAACATCTAGGCTTAAATAGAGTGCATTAAAAATTTTTTGCTCTTTTTCTTTAGAAACAAAGCATTTTTGAAAAAACTCTGTGCGGCTTTTTTGTAGAATGTTTTGAATATTTTTGTAGCTTTGGTTGATTTTATGATATTGCAAATGCAAGCGAATATGCATTTCCTTTAAACGCTTTAATGCGCTATGTGATTTTGCAATACTAGCCTTTGGTTTAATAGTTTGATTGAAAAACTCAAAAACTAAAGGCATATTAGACTCTCGCATTAAAACTTCAAAATTATTTTGAAGTAGAGTTTTAGAATTAATTTTCTCACTGGTATCTATGTAAAGTTCTTTAAGTTTCTGCAAAGATTCTTTGGAGTTTAGATTAGAATCATTACGCTTTAAGGCAATATCTTGAATACTATGCGCCAAGCTTAAAAGCGTTGTTTCTAAGAATTTTTCTGCGGTATTTGATCTTGCCTTTAGGGCAAGCCTTGCAGAGATTGGAATCACATTGGCAAAAATCCCTTCAAATGCTGCTTTTGCGTATTCTACACTAGTTTGGATTTCTTTTTCATTTTTTAGACGATCTTTTTGATTAAGAACACATAGGCTCTTTTGGGAAAAATGGCTACTAAATTCTTTCAAGAGTATTTTTTCGCTATTTTTTCCTGCATTATCAATAAGTGTTAACCAAATAATTCCATCGACTTGATCTAACATTTTTAGTGTAATGTGTGTATCATCTGAATTTTGAGAGTTAAATCCTGGTGTATCTAGAAAGTTAATTTCCTTTAAAAGTAAAATGGGAGCATAAAGACAAAAATAGTCAATATTTTTAGAATTTTCACGCGTAAGTTTATGGAGAAATTCCACATTTTGCAATACTTTGCTACCATCTTTGTAAAGAATTTCTAAAATATAATCCTCTCCATAGCAAATTTTACATACTTTTGAAGTAATAGGCGTAATGCCTGTTGGTAAAATATCCTGTCCTAAAAGCGCATTTAAAAAAGTGCTTTTCCCGCTTGAAAATTGTCCAATAATGGCAATTTGCATAGGTTCAGTGATCTTTTGTTCAAGCTGTTCAAAAAAGCCTAGAGTATAATCGTTTGGATTGAGCGTATTTTGACAATTTACAATAAGTTTTTGCGTAGATGTTTTTTGGGCAAATTTTTCTTGCAATGCAATACAATCTTTGATATAGGATTTAAGCATTTTTTTTCCTTGTGGCATAGTATTGTAGCATTTCACATTCTTTAATTTGTGCTTTTAAAAACTCAGAAATCTCTAGAAGGATTTTCTCTCTTTGTTTTTTTTGATTTGTATTTAAATCAAGATTGCTTAAGGCACTTTGCAAAATATTTTCTTTAGATTGCAAATCCAACTCTAATTGTTCTTTTGAAGAATCTAAAAGATTTGCAAAATATGTGATGTATTTATTTTTAATTTCATTACTTTCAGCCATCAATGATTCAATGAAATCTAAAAATCCTTCTTGAAAATCTTCTTGGAGTGCAAGCCTTAAAGCATCTTGCTTGTTTTTATTGAATGTTTCAGCACTCTTTAATACTCTAGTTAGAATCTTAAGTTTAGTTTTTTGCAAAAGTGTTGGATTTAAATAGAGATTAAAGTTTTTATTTTGTGAAGTTATACTTTCATTATCTAATGTAATATTCTCCAAATATGTTTGGATTTGCAAGAAAAGTTGAGAGATTTTTTTTATTAAACTTTGCGCGCTAAAGCGTAAAATCTCACTCAATGTGTCCTTTAATCCAAAATCCAACAAGTATTCTAGGCGTTGCTTGCTTGGGATTTTACCTTTTTCATATTCATAAATAATATCAGAAAATACGCGTTCTCCTAAAACTTCTTGTGCTTTTTGAAGTTTTTGATGGAGCTGGTTTTGCAGTGTGATAGAAAAATCTTTAAGCTGTATCGTCGCAGAATCTAAAGCATTTTTAGCAGAATTTAGAGCATTTTGACTCTTTTCTTTTTCTTGCTTAGCCTTTGCAATTTGTCCTTTAACCTCATCTTCTTTAGCAAACAACAAACTTTGCTCTAAGGCGATAGAATTTGAAATATTTTGATATATGCGTTTAAAGCCTTGCGCGCATAGATAGATAATATCTTTTGCTTTTGTGCTATTTTTACCAAGTAATGTTTGATTGAGATAATCTATTAGGGCTTGAAAGTTGGAATCTTTTAAGGTATAGCCTAACTCTCTGGCTTTACTAGGATCGCTTTGGCAAACAAGTGCTGGATAACTAGCTAATGTGATAAAATCAAGGCGATCAAAAAGAATTTCTATCTCTTCATCTTGTGCATCTTTGGTCTCTTTCAAAGAAGCTTTAATACTCTTTTTTAAACTCTCTTTTGTATAAGCCAATACAGCTTCTAATTCATTTTTTTTCAGTAAATCTGCGTGTGTTAGCACAATCAAGATTCTTGATAAATTGGCATTTTGTAAAGTTTCTACAATAAAATCCCTATCAATTTGCGTAGCACTTTGTGAAGCATTCATTGCGTGAATTAGCAAGTCGCATTTTGCTAAGTATTTTCTAGTAATTTCTTCGCGTTGGATTATGGGATCATCAAGTCCTGGAGTATCCACAATTTCTACATTATTTTTTAAAAATTCTAGTGGAGTATAAAGTGTAGTTTCTTTGATGAGACTGCAAAGTTTACTTGGATAATTTGCGGAGGTATATTTAGGAAGCTCATCAATACTAATTTCAAGTCTTTGCGTAGAATTCTGCACAAAAGTCTCTAAACACTTATGAAATTCAGCATCACTAAGGAGCGTATTAAGTGTAGTTTCATCCATTGTAGATTTTAAATCCTGCCATTCTTGCGTATTCCAAAAGCTTACACTCACACTTGTAGTTTTGGCGTATTTAAGAAGCGTTAGGCTTGCTGTTTCTGGAATCGTGGAAGTTCCTAGAATTTCCTTGCCCAAGAGTGCATTTAAAAGCGTGCTTTTCCCAGAGCTTAAAACACCTGTAATTCCAAGCGAAAAATGTTGATTTTGCACTTTTTGCAAAAGAGCTTCTAATTGAGTGAGATTTGGAAGTAAATGTGCAAAGTTTTGCGTAATACATTTTTTTATGACTATTTGTTGAGCTGTTAGTAATTTAAAACTTTCACCTAAAAAGTCCTCTAATAGTGCTTTTGGAGCTTTAAAGATGGAATCTTTTTTTGCTTGTTTTGGGTTTTGTATAATTTCAGTATTAATTAGTGCATTAAAATGGGAGTAAATAGGATCCAGAAGGATACTTTTAGTTAAATTTTTATGCTTTAAAATTTCAAGGTTTGAGAGTGTTTTTTTTAAAAGTTCTTGCGTAGTTTTTGGATCTTTAAAAAAAGCGTTTTGCAAATTTAAAAGAAGTGTGTATTGCACCTGCATAATACCTTTAAAGCTTAAAGTTTTGCAATATTTTTCACAGAGCTGTTGAAGTATTTCACTCTGCCAAAATGTATTAAAACCTTGTGCATCAAGACTAAAAAAAATCGCTAAGATTTCATCTGCTTTACCCTGCTCTAAAATGTGTAAATTTCCCAGTGGCATTATTTCCTTAAAATATTCTTGGAAATTTTTTTGAAAAGACTCTTGTAATTGATTTTGCAAAAGATTTTGCTCCATTAAACTCCTTTAAAAAATTTTACGGCACATATAAAATAACCACGCACTACCAAATAAAACTCCGCTTAATACAAAACATAAAACTTCCCACCCAAAAGCATTATAAAAATAACTAGGCAAAGTCGTTCCACAAGTCCCCCCTGTGTAATAAAATGTCAAATACAGCCCATTTGTAATACCTTTTTTATCCTTTTGCAAGCTATTCACAAAGCCCGAAAGAACGGAATGCACAATAAACATACCAATACAAATAACAAATACAGAAAAAAACATCCACCAAAAACCTGGAATCAGCATTAAAAGCGGTGCTATTCCAAAAATTACAAAACCAAAAATAATTGCATTTAATGCACCCTTAGAGATTTTTACAATAAAGCTTGCAAGAAGTGCAGTAATAATTCCAATAACATAACCTGTATATAAAAATCCAATTTCAGCACTAGAAATATTTGGATAAACAGCTTTGATTTCAAAAGGCATTAAATTTAGTGCACCCTGAAAGCAAAATAATACCAAAAATGCACCCATATATAAAAGAGCATAGCGTTTATCCATCAGAAAATCTAAAAATATTTTTGGTGTAATTTTTGAGCTATTAATCTTATCGCTTTGGGGAATACGAGAAGACATTAATGCGACACTTAAAGTTGTAACTCCCAAAAGCAGAAAAGTAACCTGCCAAGAAAATAAAGAAGTGGTTACTCCACTTCCAATGCGCGAAATAGCTCCACCAAAAACAGTAGATGCGACATAAATGCTAACATATTTTTGAATATTTTTAGAGTCTAAGCGTGTAAGTATTGTAAGAGCTGCCGTTAAAGCCGCTGGAATCATTAAGGATTCTAAAATACGCAATAACAAAAAAGTGCTATAACTTTGACTTAAGCAAAGTAGGCATTGAAAGATTCCAATGCAAGTTAGTGCAAATGTCAAAATAAAGCGCGTATCAAACTTTTCTAGCAAATATCCATATGCAATTGGTGAAAAAGCAAGCGCCAAAAGCGTAACAGTAGTAAAAAGTGTCACTTGAGAAATTGAGATTTCAAAAATCTCTACAAAAAGTGGATGAATAGGTTGAGTAATATAAATACTAGAAATTGTAACAATTGCGCTTAACATAACAACAAGCAGAGTGTAGTTTTTCAAGCAGACAGTCCTTGAGTTTGCGATATACTATTCTAAGACAAAAAAATTAAAAATATTTTAAATTATCAAGTAAAAATTATTTTTACTTTTAATTAATTTATTTTTTTTTAAAATTCTGTTCTTAAGCTAAAACTTTGGAGTTATTATGTGTAGAATTTTTATTTTCTTAATACCATTTTTATTTATTATGGGTTGTGCTTCTAAGAGTGATGAATTGGGGATTGGAAAATCTCCAATTCCTCCTGCTGATTCTAGAAAACAAGTTACATTGGTTCAAGGACCTAACTTATCAAAAAAACTGATGCGCCCAAATACAGATAAAAATGACAACCACACTCCTACAGAACATACAGAGCTACTTTTGTTAGCTGGAAATGGAGGAGGCTTTAGAGAGAATGTTTCGGATTTATTATCTATTATGAGTCCTGAGGGTGGTGTTTTGACTCTTTGGGCATTAAATGTTGGAAACTGGGTATGGGGGTATTCGCTTATTGATAGCCAAGATTTTGGTGGGGCTAGGATTTGGCGGATTTTTACTAAAGCTGATGGCAGCGCAGCGATACAAAATGCCAAAGAAGGCACTTGCTTAAGTGCATACAGGAATGGTGTAATTCATAATTATTGCAATATGGAAGATCCTGCTCAGTTATGGAAATTTAATCTTTTTGATAATCAAGCTGTGCAAATCCAAAATGTAGCAACCAAACAATGTTTGCAAACGCCAAGCAATCAAGCTACAAGATTTTTTAGCATTTTTCTAACAGATTGTGTGCAAGGAGGCAGACTAAATAGTGATCAACAATGGTTTATTACTGCGCCCCCTCTTCAAGCTGGCGTTGTTTTTAGCACAGATGGAAGATAAGGAATGAAACAATGAAAATTATTGCATTAATATTTTTAAGCTTTAGTCTGCTTTTTGGCAGAATTGAAGATTATATCGTTGGCACTTGGAATCTACAAGGTTCTTCTGCTAGCACAGAAAATAAGTGGAATGTCAGTGTTAGACAACTAATCACTGGAGACAATCCTGTAAATATCCTAATGGTGCAAGAAGCAGGCAGAGTGCCTGCCACTGCTAGACCCACAGGCAGGGTAATCCAGCCAGGTGGCACACCCATTGAAGAATACACTTGGGACTTAGGCACGCGTTCAAGACCAAATTCCGTGTTTATCTACTATGCAAATATTGATGTGGGAGCTAGGAGAGTAAATCTAGCAATTGTGAGTGCCAGACAAGCCGATGAAGTGTTTGTAATCCGTCAAGATAGAATTGCTGCTGATGTTTCACGCCCTGCAATTGGAATTAGAATCGGTAATGATGTGTTTTTTAATATCCACGCTTTAGCAAGTGGAGGTGGAGATGCGACAGCTTTAGTAACGGCAGTGCATGATACATTTATCACACGCCCAGAATTAAGCTGGATCATAGCCGGAGATTTTAACCGCGATCCTGCAAGCTTGCAATCTGGGCTTGATACAAGGATTACAAACCATATACGCATTGTTACACAAAATTCTGCCACACATTTCAGTAGAGGTGCCGCCAATAGGATTTTGGATTATGCGGTGGTGGGGAGAAGCTCTAGCGATAGAAGAGCATTGACTTTGCCTGCTATTACTGCACTTTTAATGGCAGCAAGCGTGCGTTCGCATTTATCATCAGATCATTTTCCTGTCCGTTTTGGCAATTTCAAATAGTTAAAGGAATAGTATGAAAAAAATATTAATAGTTTTAATGCTTGCACTTAATATCTATGCAGATGATCCAGAGTTGCCTGATTTTGTAGAATTTACAACGCCAGTTTCTATAAGAAGCGCATTTTCTGGAGATATTGTGGGATTTGGAAAAGATAGAAATTGGGTTATACGCGATATTCCATTGACTGAAGATATGCTTAAAAATGATCCTTTTAAGAATTTTAATCTAGGCGCAGTGCAATTTGTGCAACTTGGCACACAAGATGTCTGTCTAGCCTTAGGTGAAGATGGATTATTTACGCGCAAGCCTTGTAACGCAGACTTAGATTCTAAAAAATATGAAACGCTTTATACCATTATCCCCACAACTACGCCTGCTGTGCAAATCCGCTCTTTTGTGCTGGATAAAAATGAGTGTATGACTGTGTTTAACAATCCACAGCTTCCAAGAGGTAGAGGAATTGGAATCCGCCCTTGTGATGTGGATAGTCTCTTTTCTGTAGATTTGGATAATTTGTTTTTGCTTAATCCTCCTATTCGTGATGCAATGCTAATTAATCCTTGATAATTTTGTGTGCGACTTAACCAAAGCAAAGCGCACACAAAATTCACTGCCCTTGCCTAAATCGCTTTTTAAGCTTATGGTGGCATTATGAAGTTTTAAAGCAGATTTGACAATGGAGAGTCCAAGACCGCTACCGCCGATTTTTTTGCTACGGCTTTTATCCACACAAAAAAAGCGTTCAAACACTCTTTCTTGTAACTCTTTTGGAATTCCAATACCGCTATCTTTTATAGCAAGTTCCACAAATTCACCACTTGTTTTTAGCTTGATTTTTACAAAACCTCCCTTGTGATTGTATTTAATCGCATTATCACAAAGATTAAACACTAAGTTTTCTAAAAGCTCATCAATGCCTAAAATATAGGCATCTTGCAAATCTAATTTAAGGGTAATGGAATGCTTATTTGCAAGTAATTCTAGCCTTGCATAAACCCTCTGGACTATCTCTTTAAGATTTAGCATAGTAAGGGGAAGCGCCTGTGTTTCATCTAAAAATGAGATTTTTAAAATTTCATTAATCATTTCTAAAAGGCGTTTGGATTCTAAATGAATTTTATCCACAAAGTTTGGCAAGTCTTCTTGTACGACAAGCCCATTTTTAATCATTTCAGAGCTTACCATAATGGAAGTTAGAGGAGTTTTTAGCTCGTGAGTTACATTTGCGCTAAATTCCTTGCGTAAATTTTGCGCTTTTTTTAGCTCTGTAATATCACAAAGCGCAATGATCAAGCCCTTAAATTTGGATTTTTGTGAAAAAATGGGGGAAAACACCACTTCGCATTCTAAGTTGTTTGGATAATGGAAAGTAAAATTCTCCCTAATATCGCTCTTTAGCTTTTCTTTTTTGAAATCCCTAAGATATTGTAAAAGCAATCTTAAAAACTCCGCATTATCAAGTTCTAAAATATTATTAATGCGCTTAAGGTTAGAAAAATACTTCTTAGCACTTGTATTTTTGCTTAGAATCTTGCCTGTGCGATTGATGAAAATCAGCCCATCATTCATATTTTGCGTAAGAGATTGTAACTCTTGCTTCTTTTTCTTTAAATGCTTAAATTGAGTTTTTACGGCTTTGTTTTGGGATTTGATTTTTTCAATCAACGCTCCAAGTTCAGGATAAGGAAAGTTTTCTAGATTTTTAAAGTTGATTGTTTGAAGGGGTTTTAAAAGAATCATTGATAAAAATCGCGCTAGCAAAGCACTACACAACACAATAACGCAAAATTCTATGATAAGATAAGAAAATACCCAAAAAGGTGTTTGGCTTTGAAAAAAGGATTTCAACTTTAAGAGTAAAGGCACATTAAGAGTAAGCACTAGGCTAAAAATCGCGCTAAAGAGAATTAAAAAAAACTTTTTTTGCATTAGGAATCTTTAGAAATTTTGTAGCCAATGCCACGAATTGTTTGAATGTATTTGCTAGCACTTCCAAGCTTTTTGCGCAAGGTTTTAATATGAATATCAATGGTGCGACTCTCTCCACTATAACTATACCCCCAAAGGATTTCTAAGAGCTCATCGCGACTAAAGGCACGATTTTGGTTTTTTAAAAGGAATCCTAAAAGTTCAAATTCCTTTAAAGTGAGCATGATAGGCTCACCACAAACTTTTACACTCCGCGTAGTATAAGAAAACTCTAAGATTCCATAACAAATTGTATCAGATTCCTTATTGCGCCTTAAAATCGCTCGCACTCTTGCTAAAAACTCCATCACACTAAAGGGTTTTGTAATATAATCATCAGCCCCTAAATCTAGACCTTTAACTTTGTCAAACTCATTGTTTAGCGCAGTTAGCATTAACACAGGAATACCTTGTGTGGCAGGGTTTGTTTTAATGTTTTTTAAAATATCAAATCCGCTAGCATTTGGGAGCATTACATCAAGCACTAAGGCTTGTGGAGTCGTTGTTTTTAAGGCTTCTTTAAAGGTTTCTACTTCTAAAAAGCCTTGCGATTGTATGTGTTGGCTCTTTAGCGCATAAAGCACAAGCTCTAAAATATTCGTATCATCTTCTAAAACAAAAACCATAAAAATCCTTCATAAAATAAAAAGGATATTTTAACCAAATCTCCCATTAACATAATCTTGTGTTTTTTTATCTTTTGGATTGTTAAAAATCTTGTTTGTGTCATCAAATTCAATCACTTCTCCAAGTAGGAAAAACGCAGTTTGGTCAGAGATTCTAGCGGCTTGTTGCATATTATGCGTAACAATAACAATGGTGTATTCTTTTTTAAGGCGTAAAATTAACTCTTCTATTTTAAGGGTAGAAATAGGATCAAGTGCGCTTGTGGGCTCGTCCATTAAAATCACTTCAGGATTTACCGCAAGTGTTCTTGCAATGCAAAGTCTTTGTTGCTGTCCGCCACTTAATCCAAGTGCGGATTTATCAAGCCTATCTTTTAAATCATCCCACAACGCCGCGTCTTTTAAAGAGGATTCCACAATTTCATCAAGTTTTGATTTTTTCTTAATTCCGTGTGTTTTTGGTCCAAAGGTGATATTATCATAAATGCTCATAGGAAAGGGATTTGGCTTTTGAAACACCATTCCCACTTTCTTGCGCAAGACATTGACATCATAATCTTTATAAATGTTTTTGCCATCAAATAGGATTTTGCCCTTGATTTTGCAATCTTCTATTAAATCATTCATACGATTTAGACTTTTAATAAAAGTAGATTTTCCACAACCGCTAGGTCCTATAAATGCAGTAACCTTGCCCTTTTTAATATCCATATTAATATCTTTTAAGGCTAGAAACTCTCCATAATTCAAAGACATTTTTTTAATTTCAAAACAATTTTTCATTTAGCTTCCTATAATTTTATAAATTTCTTTGCAATATAATTTGAACCAAGATTGATTAAAAAGACAATCACAATAAGAATCATTGCTGTGCTGTATGCTTCGTTAATATGCTGTCCTTCACTAGAGATTGCATACATATGCACACTAAGCGTTCTCCCAGAATCCATTAATCCTGCAACCTTTGCCACACTCCCTGAAGTATAAAGCAAGGCAGCAGATTCTCCTACGATTCTACCAATACTTAAAATCACACCGGCTAAAATTCCCGGAATTGCAGCAGGTAAGATGATAATAAAAATTGTGCGAAGTCTCCCTGCTCCTAGCGCAAAGCTTGCTTCCCTAAAGCTCATTGGCACAGACTTTAGGGCTTCTTCAGCACTTCTTAAGATTAAAGGTAAAATCATAACCGCTAGAGTTAATCCCCCGGCAATAAAGCTTGTTTTAAAGCCAAAGTAAATAACAAAAGCTAGATACCCAAACAAACCATACACAATACTTGGAATCCCCACTAATGTTTCAGAAGCGATTCTAACCATATTTAAAATTTTACTTTTCTTACTTCCATATTCACTAAGATAAATCGCCCCAAAAACCCCAAGTGGCATTGCCAAAATAAGCGCAAAAAGCACCATATTTAAGGTATTAATAATTGCAGGTGTCATAGAGATGTTTTGACTATTGTATTCCCAAGCAAACATTTCTAAGTTTAAATGTGCGATTCCTTTAATAAAGATAAATCCAATAAGCACAAAGAAAATTAAGAGCACACAAACCATAGAAACACGCATTAAATAGGATAAAGTTAGCGTTAGATTATCTGTTTTTACGCGTTTCATTTTGCCTCCTTTTTGAGCGCATTAAAGCAAGTGTTGATTAAAAGGATAAAGACAAATAGCACCACCGCATTAGCAATTAGCACTTCTCTGTGTAAATCTTGTGCATATCCCATTTCAAGCACAATATTTGTTGTAAGAGTTCTTACGCCTTCTAAAACACTTGTTGGAATGAGTGCTTGATTTCCAGCAACCATAATCACCGCCATTGCTTCACCAATTGCACGCCCAATACCTAAGATAATAGAAGCTAAGATTCCGCTTTTTGCTGCTGGAATGAGTGCAAAAAACACGCTTCGCTCTTTGCTAGCACCAAGCGCTAATGCACCTTCATAATAACTATCAGGCAAGGCGTCAATGGAAGCCTGTGAAACTAAAATAATAGTTGGTAAAATCATAATGCTTAAAATGAGTGATGCTGCTAGCACACTTTTGCCGGGGATTCCATTAAAAGTTGTTGCGAGCAATGGGACGATTACAACAAGCCCAAAAAATCCATAAACAACAGATGGGATCGCGCCTAAAAGTTCAATGGCAGGCAAAATATACTTTTGCTCCCTTTTGCTTGCAAAGCGTGAGAGATAAATTGCACTTAAAACCCCAAGTGGCACGCCTATAAAGATTGCAAGAGCGGTTACATAAATACTTCCTACAATCATAGGAAAGATTCCAAATATCTCTTCTATTGGATACCAATCCATTCCAAAAAGAAAATCAAAAAGCCCTATTTGGCTAATTGTTGGAATCGCATTTGCAAACAAAAAGAAACAAATCATTAAAACAGCAAAAATTGAGAGAAGGGCAGAAAGGGCAAAAATGCCCTTGAAAATTTTTTCTTGCATAGTTAGCTTTCTTAGTTTAAGATTTTATTATTTAGCGTCCTGCCACTTTGTGATTTCACCTAAAAAGATTTTCTTTACAGAATCTTTAGTAAGGTTTTCTACTTTATTGTCTTTATTTACAATAACAGCCAATCCATCAATGGCTAAAACAAGTGGAGTTATGCCTTTTTTTATCTCACTATCTTTAACTTCACGGCTTACCATTCCAATATCTGCAATCCCTTCAACGACACTATTTACACCTGTTGTAGAATCACTTTGTTGAATTTCAAGGATGGCATTTGGATTAACTAACTTATAAGATTCCGCAAGTTTTTCCATTAATGGAGTTACAGAGCTTGAACCTGCAATAACAAGTTTTCCGCTTGGCTGTGTGCTTTTAAAGCTTTCTTTTGCAACTGCGATATAACCAGCTTTTTCAACGATTCCTTTTGCTTGTGTTGAAATGCTATATTTTAAGAAATCTTCAATAAGTGGATTTGTTGCTTTTGTAACTACATTAAAAGGGCGAGAGATTTTGTAACTTTTGTTATTGATATTTTCAACACTTGGTGCAACACCATCAATTTTTAATGCCTTAATCGTATCGTTTAAAGAACCAAGAGAGATATAACCAATGGAATTTTTAGAGCCAGCAACAGTTGTAATCATAACCCCTGTTGAATTAGTAACTTCAGCCTTTTGTGTAGTCGCATCAACTTTTTTATCCTTAATTTTCTTTTGGATTTCAAAAATCTCTACAAATGCTCCACGCGTTCCAGAACCTTGCTCCCTAGAAATAGGATAGATATTTTCTGCTATCGCGCTTGTGCTAAGTAGCAATCCTGCCAATAAACCTAATGCGTATTTTTTCATACAATTCTCCTAAAATTTAAAGATATGAAATTATAAAGAAGTAATGTAAAGACAAAAAGTGCAAATTGTAAAATTTTTGTAAAGTTTCAATACGATCTAAAATATACTTGGATTCCATAATTTTGGAATAAAATTTGCTTTAGATTAAAACAAGAAAATTTTTAAGGATAATAATGCGTATAGGAACTAGCTCAAGATACACAATGATGCAATACAATCAGAACAAAACAATGAATAGTTTAAGCAATGTTTTGGCACAAATGAATGGCTTGAAAATCCAGTATGGTTATCAAAACTCTTCAATTTTCAACAAAACACTTTCACTTGATTTTAATATCAATACTCTAACCCAAAGCAAAGAGCTTGCTAATAACGCCTTAACTTTTACAAAGCACACAGACACTGCACTAAGTGAACTTGCAAAGAGTATGGATAATTTTAAAACCAAACTTGTGCAAGGTGCAAATGATATCCATAATGAAACTTCAAGACTTGCAATTGCAAAGGACTTAAGAGCTATTAGAGATCACTTTTTATCTATTGCAAATACTTCTATTGGCGGGGAATATATTTTTGGTGGGACTGCTACAACAAAGTCTCCTTTTAATGCAGATGGGAGTTATAATGGAAATAGTGATGTTTTAAGTGCTTTACTTGGCTCTAACAATTCCCTTCCTTACAATATTACAGGCTCGGAATTATTTTTTGGATCAGATAGAGATACAAATCGTGTAATTTCTACTAATGTGCCAAAATTTAATCAAAGCAAATTACACCCAGAAATTATGGATCCATCTCATCCAACAGGACAAGGGCAAGAAGTTTATATCAAAGCCGACGATCCACTAAGAGATTTAGTAGGAGATAACGACGACAAAACAGACAATAACGACCCAGAAGTATTTTATATCACTGGAAGAAAACCAGATGGAACAGCATTTAAATCTAAATTTGAAATGGAAGTTTCCTATACAGACAAGGGACAAGCTCCAAAAGTGCAAGATTTACTAGATAAAATCGGGCGCGAGTTTGGAAACACAGAAACAAGCAAAGTTGTAGATGTTACACTTAATGAATGGGGACAAATTGAGATTAAAGACTTAACCGGTGGGCGTTCTAACATAGAATTTTCTATGGTATCAAGCTCTTATAAATCTCCAAATAATCAAAATGCAAACCCAAATGCAAACCCTCCAACAGATGGAATCGGGGTTTTGGATATTGATGAGCTTTTAAATAGTGGAGCAAAGGTTAATAGCTATGTGCAAAGCCCATTTTTAGGAAGTTTTTCAAGCAATGCAATTACTTCAGTAGAAGATTACAATGATCATAGAATCCACACAATTCCAACAACTTTTAGAACACACACTAATGAAATTGCCAAAACAACAACACTTCTAAGTGATATTTTTCCAGAAGGCGTGGATTCCATACAGCTTAGCGGAACAGCGGCAAATACAGCCCCTGATACTCCAGGTGCTCAAATTCAAGGAACTACTTTTAATATCACGCCAACTTCAACAATCCAAGATTTAATGGACGCCATTAAAGGGGCGTATGGCGATGTAGATGTGCAATTCTCCGATGGTAAGATTAGCGTTATAGATAAAAATGTGTCTAAGAAAACTCCACCAGATCAAGATCCAAACACCCTGCCTTTCACTGGAGAAAGCTCCCTATCTATCACACTAACAGCACAAGCAGGAGGACAGGCAACAAATGGATTCCGTAATGATTATAGTGTGGAATATGATAGGGTAGATTTTTCACGCAATGGAGCGACTCTAAGTTCTAATATCTCACAAGTTATTCGTGGAAGTAATGAGTATGCCAAACTTGAAACAAAGCTTTCTGAAGTGGCTGGAACAAGCCTAGATGGACATACCTATAATTTTGAAGTTAAAGATGTCAATGGAACACCTATTAAAGGACGCATTGAGTTTAGAGACGCTGGAAGTATTATGGTAATTGATAGTCCAGCACAAATGAATGGTGTGAATATTGCAGGGATTGAAGTGCCAATCTTACAAGCTAATGGAAATCCACCGCAAGTCTCTGGCGACCCGACGGGAGCAAATGATGTTACCTACCAGCAATTAGCCGATACTTTAGGAATGGTTTTAAATCTAAGCAATTCTAATCCGGGGGATTTGCAAAATGTATTTGACCAAAATGCAGACTTCAATGATCCAGCAAATAAATCAGCCTATGAAGCAATGCTAGGTAATGCAAAGCATAATGTAAATATAACACTTGATGTTAATGGTGCATTACAAATTAAGGATTTGCACAGAACGCCTACAAGAATGGAATTTTCACTCTATGATAGCACAAGTGATAATTACACACTTAATGCACAAGGAAGAATTGATGGAAGCAGACCAGCCCTAACTTTTCAAGCAAATAGTGCTGTGGTTGCTGATGATCCACATATTAACTTTTTTCAGCAAATTGACCAAATGATAGAAGCCCTAGAGGTGGGCTCTTATAGACCTGGCGGAACAAACACCTATGGGGATGCTATGCGAAATCCGGGCGTGCAAAATGCCATTTTAGCCTTTGATCACCTAGCAGATCATGTTAATAAGGTGCATACCAAAAATGGTTCACAAGGAAACGCATTTGAATACTCCATTGAGCGCACGGAAGTATTAATTGTTCAAGCAAAAACATTGCGTTCTGATACCATTGATACAGATTTTGCAGAAGCATACTTGCAGTTTTCTACGCTTTCTATGGGGTATCAAGCAATGCTTTCTAGTGTTAGTAAAATCACGCAACTCTCACTTGTTAATTATCTTTAATTAAACTTCTAAACTCGCCCTTTGGCGAGCTTTCTTATTCTGACAAAAGTATTTTTAAGATAGAATCGCAACTTCATTTTACAAAAAAAGGCAGAGAATGCTTACAAATCCAGTTGTTGTGTCAATTTTAGTAATGGGCGCTTTGTGTTTAGCGCGCTTAAATGTTTTGCTGGCGATTTTAATCTCTGCGCTTGTAGCAGGGGTTTTAGGCGGGCTTGGAATTGAAAAAAGTATTAGCCTGCTTATCTCTGGAATGGCTGGAAATTTAGAAACCGCTTTGAGTTATATTTTGCTAGGTGCGCTTGCAAGTGCAATTGCGCAAACAAATCTCACAATGATTTTAATCCACTATATCGCAAAGTTTGTGCAAAATCGTCGCTTAATGTTTTGTTTATCTCTCGCCTTTTTTGCGTGTTTTTCACAAAATCTTATTCCTGTACATATCGCTTTTATTCCTATTTTGATTCCACCTTTGCTGCCTTTGATGAATCGCTTAAAGATTGATAGGCGTGCTGTGGCTTGCGCATTGACTTTTGGGTTAAAAGCCCCTTATGTAAGTTTTGGGGCTGGGTTTGGGCTTATTTTTCACACTATTTTGCGCGATCAACTCAATCAAAATGGTGTGCAAGTGAATTTAGATGATATTGCAAGTGTAATGTGGATAGGTGGAGCTTGTATGCTTCTAGGCTTGCTTTTTGGAATCTTTGTATTTTACAGAAAGCCTAGAGAATATCAAAACACTTATCTTTCACAAGAAACAATGGAATCTTTAGAAAAGCCAAAAATATGCCAAAAGGATATTGCAGTGCTTCTTGGTGCTGTGGTGGCATTTGTGGTGCAACTTTGGTTAAAGTCTTTGCCGCTTGGAGGCTTGTGCGGGCTTATTGTAATGATTATTTTGGGAGGAATTAAATGGAATGAAATTGATAGCGTTATGGAAGATGGCTTTAAGATGATGGCATTTATTGCCTTTGTAATGCTTGTGGCAGCTGGATTTGGTGCAGTGCTTAAAGAAACAGGCGCGATTACTACGCTTGTGGATTATGTAGCGACATTTTCAAATGGAAAAATGCTAAGTGCGTTTATGATGTTGCTTGTTGGACTTTTTATTACACTTGGAATAGGAACTTCCTTTGGCACGATTCCTATTATTGCAGCAATTTATTGTCCGTTAGCATTAACTCTAGGATTTTCGCCAGCAGCAATTATATTGCTTGTTGGAATTGCCGGTGCATTAGGCGATGCGGGAAGTCCAGCAAGTGATAGCACGCTTGGACCAACGGCTGGGTTAAATATGGATAAGCAGCATAATCACATTTGGGATACTTGTGTGCCTACATTTTTAATGTATAATATTCCGCTAATCATCGGTGGCACAATAGGTGCAATTTTATTATAAGGAGCTTTTTATGCGTGATTTTATAAAAATTGCTAAAGAAGTGTTCGATCTAGAGGCGAATGCAATTTTAGACTTAAAAACAAAAATGGATTCCAACTTTAATGCAGTGATTGCTTGTATTTTGGGAATAAAAGGGAGGCTAATTATAAGTGGTATGGGCAAGTCTGGGCATATTGGAGCAAAAATTGCCGCAACTCTAGCAAGCACAGGCACGCCTAGCTTTTTTATGCATCCTGCTGAAGCATTGCATGGGGATTTAGGAATGCTAAGAGAAGAAGATGCTCTACTTGCAATCTCTAACTCTGGCGAGAGTGAAGAAATTTTACGCTTAATCCCTTCTATTAGAATACGCAAGATTCCACTAATTGCACTAAGTGGTAAAAGTGATTCCACTTTGGCTAGAGAAAGTGATTATTTTTTAAATGTGGGTGTCAAAAAAGAAGCTTGTCCTTTGCAACTTGCACCTACAAGCTCTACAACTGCAACTTTAGCAATGGGTGATGCAATCGCAGTTGCACTAATGCGTGCAAGAAATTTTAAACCAGAAGACTTTGCGCTTTTTCACCCGGGTGGAAGTTTAGGGCGCAAGCTTTTAACGCGCGTTAAAGATATTATGGTGAGCAAAAATTTACCTATTGTTGCACCAGATTCTAGCTTTAAAACCTTAATTGCTGAAATGACTTCTAAAAAACTGGGGGTATGTTTGGTGTGCGAAGATACAAAACTATTAGGAATCATTACAGATGGGGATTTGCGCCGAGCTTTAAATGCAGATAAATTTAACGCTAATGCGCGTGAAATCATGACAGAACACCCAAAAACTATTAATCTAAATGCAATGGCAACAGAAGCAGAATCTTTAATGCTAGAACACAAAATTAAAGAATTAGTTGTAATGGATCACACAGATTGTGTAGGTGTGGTTCAACTTTATACAATAGCAAGAGTGTGATTTAGATTCCATAAAGGAATCTAAAATTATTTAAGCTTGCCATTAATTGTGATATCTACGATATTCCAACTCACACCTAAATGTCCAGCAGCTACATCACTAAGTGCTTTGAGTGCTTTTGGAGCATTAGAAAAAGCTAAAAGATCCAATCTTCCTTGTGCTTGAAACTCTTTGTTGCCTAAAATCTCATAGTTTAGTGGCACAATTACGCTTTGGCGATTAATGATAACTTTCGCACTAATTGTGCCTTTGTATTCACCTTCAATTACATTAATGATTTCCACTTTAATATCATTTTTATTGTTTAATGTTCCAAAAAATGCATTGATTACATTATCTGTAATAACTTGATTTTCTTCTCCACCCATATCAATATTTTTTGGAGAAAGAATTACGCTTGCACCAACAAGTTGTTTAGAAAGCGTAGAATCGTCTTTTTTAAAATTAAACTTTGCTGTTGTAAAGACACCTTTTGTTCCTGCCATTGTGGGAGTTTTATACCCTTCAAAACCAATTTTGATACTCTCTTTATCTAATCCTGCACCAAAAAGCGTGCCAGATAATGCCAAAATACCAAATACAGCGAAAATTATACTTCTCATTGTTAATCCTTGAAAAATTTAAATGCAAATCATTATAATAAAATATTTTAAAAATAAAGATACAGATTCTTTAAATAATTTATTTTTGAGTAATAATAGTTTAAAATTACACACTTTTGCAATTTTTTAAGGAAGTAAATGCCACCTTTTATGAAAAGCCATTCTAAAATAACCCAAGATAACACAAAGCACAACATACAAACTCTAGGCGTTTTCTTGCGCCCATCTACTCCAGAACTTAAAGATTACTTCTTGGAGTTTCAAGCAAAGGCTACACAATTAGAGTTTCGTGTTATTTTGGATTCTATTAGTGCTGGAATGATTGGAATGCGCGGTTTAAATTTTGATGAGCTTTGCAAAGAAGCAGATGTGTTAATCTCCATAGGTGGCGATGGCACGCTAATTTCTACTGCTAGGCGCTCTGTGACTTATAAAAAGCCAATTTTAGGCATTAATATGGGGCATTTAGGATTCCTTACAGACTTGCAAAAACACGAAGCGGAAGCCTTTTTGCCAAGCTTAAAAAGTGGCAATTATACTATCACTGAACACATGATGCTAGAAGGTAGAATCCAAGATAACACAAACTTTTTTGCACTTAATGATATTGTCCTAACGCGCCTAAATGATGCAGGAATGATTCATCTAAAAGCCTATATTGATGGCGAGTATTTTAATGCCTATTATGGCGATGGCTTAATTATCGCCACTCCCACAGGCTCCACAGCCTATAATATTAGTGCTGGGGGTGCTGTGGTATATCCCTTTTCTAAAAATATTCTTTTAACGCCCATTTGCGCGCATTCTTTAACCCAACGCCCACTCATCTTACCAGATTCCTTTGAAATTGCTATTGAACTAGGTGAAGCTGGGCGTTGCAATATCGTTATTGACGGACAAGAGAGTAAGCCATTAAAATTTGGTGAAAAAATCACAATTTGCGCCAAAAACGAGGGTGTGCGCCTAATCCACAGCCCACACTGGAATTACTTTAAAATCTTAAGAGAGAAATTTCACTGGGGGGATTTTGAATAATGCAAAAACTCTGTCTTAAACAAATCATCATTAAAGATTCCCCAACCTTTAAGTGCGCAAGCTTCTCTCCAAGCCCCCACTTTAATGTCTTTAGTGGTGCAAGTGGAGCGGGGAAATCTGTGCTTATGGAATCCATTTTAGCCCTTTTTGGACTTAGGGAAACAAACGCCACACTACTTGAAGCCACGCTTGAATTACGGGGGATTCCACAAGAGTTTGAAGGCTTAATTGATGAAGGGGAAGTTGTCCTAACTCTTAGCAAAAAGGATAAAATCCGCTATTTTCTAAATGCTCAAAATATCCCAAAAAAGAAAATCCAAGAGCTTTTTGCCCCCTTTTTAAAACATCTTAGCACCAAATCCTATGACGCAACAAGTGAGCAAAATCTCTTTTTTGTGTTAGATAGTTTTATAGAATCTCAAACCCCAAATCACAAAGAAATTTTACAAAATTATAAGAAATCCTTTTTGTGCTTTAATGAAGCTAAAAATGCGCTAAAAACCCTACAAGATGAAGCACTAAAAGTTGCTGAACTTAAAGAATTTGTGCGTTTTGAAATCCAAAAGCTAGAATCCTTAAATCCTAAAAAAGGAGAATACGAAGAACTTTTAGAACTCAAAAAAGATATCTCTAAAAAAGAAAAAATCAATGAAAGCCTACAAGATGTGCGTGATTTTTTAAGCCAAAGCCACAAGGTTACGCAGTTTTTAAATCTAACAAATAGCGATGAAAGCGATTCCATTTTAAGCGCATTAAACACGCTTGAATCCCTATGCGAACAAGAAAGCGAACGCCTAGAAGCACTAGAGATGAGCAACCCAGAAGAGATTTTAAACCGCATTGAAGCCCTAAGTGCGCTCAAACACCGCTATGGCGGTGTTGATGAAGCCTTAGAATATTTAGAAAACAAAAAGCAAGAATTAAAAAAATACGAAAATTTAGATTCCATCTTAAAAGACGCACAGAACTCTTATAATAACGCAAAAGATATGCTACAAACTAGTGCGAAATCTCTATCACAGGCAAGAGAGAAATATGTAAGTGAATTTGAAAAAACGCTAAATTCCGCCCTAACTTCACTAAAAATGCCAAGCTCTAAAATTACACTAAGCCCATTAAGTGTGGAATCTTATAGCATTCTAGGCGCACAAAGCCTTGAAATCTCGCTCAATACCGCCTTAAAAAACCTAAGTTCTGGGGAGTTTAACCGCTTCCGCCTTGCCTTGCTTCTTACACAAAAAGGACAAGAAAAAATCCTAGAAAATAGCATCTCAAAAGATAGCGCATTAATCATCTTAGACGAACTAGATGCCAACTTAAGCGGACAAGAATCCCAAAGTGTCGCAGTCGCGCTAAAAGAACTCTCAAGCACACATCAAATCTTTGCAATCTCTCACCAGCCCCATATGCCAAGCCTTGCTAATACGCATTTTCTTATCCAAAAACAGCCTGATAGCTCCACCATAACAGCACTTGACAAACAAGGCAGAATCCAAGAAATCGCAAGAATGATAAGTGGAGATTCCATCACCAAAGAAGCCCTAGAATTTGCTACCAAACAACTAAGTGCCTTACAATGAACTTAAGCACGCTCCAAAAATTTGCCAACTTCTTAACCCAAACTCCGCCATTAAAACTCCGTCTAATCCGTAGAATCGGGGATAATCTCTTTAAACTTGACCTAAATAGAGAGCTTTTTTTTATAGATTTAACGCGTGGAAAATCTACAATTTTTATTACAGATGAATCGCTAATTCCACCAAAAATTTACCAAGCTCCCTTTGATAAAAGCTTAGAGAAATATTGCTTTAACTCCCAAATTTTAGGTGCGAAACTTGATGGCAATAACAGAATCTTACAACTTCTTTTGCAAACAAAAAACAGCTACAAAACCCTGCATTTCACACTTCAATTTGAATTTACAGGACGCAACACAAACCTTATTCTTTTAGATTCCAACAATCTCGTCCTAGACGCCTTACGCCACATCACAAAGGAACAATCCTTTAGAGAAGTTAGAATCCAAAAACCGCTTTTGCCACTTCCACAGCCCATAACTTCTCCAAAAATACGCGATGAAGGCGAGCTCTTTAGCGTTTTAAAAAAAAATTTTAAAGCCTTGCAACAAAAAGAGCTAGATCATAAAATCCAAAAATCTAAAACCACTCTCCAGCACAAAATCTCACAAACCAAGCATTTTTTAAACCACCTAGAAAACAAAGAATTGCTAGAATCTAACGCAAAAAAAGAAGCATATTTAGGACAGCTTATCGTAGAAAATCTGTATTTACATCCAAATTTTAGGGGTGATTCTATCACGCTAAATTCCACGCTTATAACACTCCCAACCCAAGCGCATTCCCTAAGCCACGCAGCGCAAATTTTCTTTGAAAATTCCAAAAAACTTGCCAAAAAGGCAAAAAACATTCATCTTCAAGCCCAAAACCTAAATGAAAAATTAAATTTTTATGAAAGTTTGCTTGAAATGATACAAAATGTAACAAATTCTAATGACTTACAAATTTTAAATTCTAATTTTCAAAAAGATTCCATAAAAAAAGAATTCAAAAAAGAAACTAAGCAATTTGAAAGCTTTTTTATAGAAGGGATTAAAGTATCTATTGGTAAAAATGAACGCGAAAACATCGTGCTCTTAAAAGAAGCGCGCGCTGATGATATTTGGATGCACATTCGCAATCTCCCAAGCTCTCATTGCATTATTCATTGTGGAAAATCAAAAATTTCCGATATAATCCTATACAAAGCCGCTAAAATTTTAATCGGATTCACAAAAAGTTTTAGCGGAAATTATGATATAGATTACACAAGGCGCAAATTTGTGAAAATCACACAAGGTGCAAATGTTGTCTATGCAAAAGAGCAAACACTCCGGCTAAAAAAGGATTAAAAATGGCTGTAACTCCTGTTGGCAACATGACTTATATCAATCAAAACGCACAAGTTGGCTCTGTGCAACAGGCAAACACACAGGTAAAGCTTGATTTTCAAGCAATGGTTAATCTCCAAAATCTCCAAGAACAACAAGACGAAATCCAAGAAGTGCGACCTACTGAAGAAACACTTGAAGTCAAAGATGAGAGAGAAGGTAATGGCAAGCAAGAGAAAGATGATGAAAACGACAAAAATGATAAAAAAAGCGATTCCAATAATGCGCAAACTTCTAACCAAACAGACACTATCCAAACAAATGCTGATGGCACAATCGCACATTTAAACATTTCTGTTTAAAAGTTGGAATCCTTTTTGCTATTACTTTTTCAAACAAGCAAAAGGATGGCTTATGCACACTCTTTTAAAGGTATTTTTATCCTTTCTTTTTCTTTCAACCCTTAGTTTTGCGTGGCAACCAAGCAACCCAAATCCTTACTACTCCCAAAGCGATGAACATCCCCTTTACACCGAGCGCAAAAAGCGTTTGCTAGGCATTTATGGCACTTACAATAGGGCAAAGTCTGATGCTACACTTAACATTAGTGGTTTTGAAGCACAAAAGCATAATTTAAGTGAAAAGCAATTTGGAGTTGGAATCCAAATTGGCTATTTGCTAGATTCCAACAACAGAGTTTTGGCAAACTTTGAATATCATCTCAAACAAAATGGATTCTCTTATCAACTTCTAACTTTAGGCTATGCTTTTACCCCGCAACTTCCAAATAGCACAAATTGGAGATTGCTCTTAGGTGTAAATGCTGGGCTTGCGCTAGGAAAATTTGATAGCGGTAGTTTTGTGATTAATGATAGCGCATTAGAAAAGCTCTCTTACACAGGCTTAACTTATGGTGTTAAAGGCGGACTTATCCGCACATTTAATAGCGGAGAGTTAGAGTTTGGAGTGCAAGCAAGACGCCTAGACTTTGGAGAAGAAAGTGGAAGTTTAACGCTCAATAATAACCCAAGCTCGGCAAATTTAGACCTTAGCAAAACTTCTAACTTAGGTGTTTATCTAGGCTACAATCTCTTATTTTAAAGGATAAAAATGTGGATTTTATTTTCACCTAGTGAGAAAAAATGCTTCACACATAAAGATGAAATCGCTTCTAAAAATGCTTGCTTTTATAAAGATTTTATTTGTGAAAATTTACAAGAAATTTTAGAATCTTACACACAATATTTACAACACGCAAGCGATGCACAACTTCAAAAACTTTTTGGCAAAAAAACACTTCATCTTAATGAAATCTCTTTAGCACAAAATCTTTTTACAACACCACTTTTAGATTCCATTAAACGCTATGATGGAGTAGCTTTTAATGCCTTAAATTATGAAAATTTAGACAAAATTGCTAAGGATTATTTAGCAAAAAATCTTTTGATTTTTTCTAATCTTTTTGGTGTGCTTAAAACCACAGATAAAATTCCCTATTATGATTTGAAACAAGGCGAAGGTTTTTGCCACCAAACCACTACATTTTCTACAAAAAATCTCTATGCAAATAACCACATAAAAATTTGGAAATTTTTAGATTCCAAAAAGCCTTTAGAATTTTTAGATTTACGCGCAGGCTTTTATCAAAAATGCTTTTCTTTAAATACGATTCCAACTTTTTTGAAAGAAAAATCTCTCCACATTCTAACGCCAAACTTTATAAAAAATGGCAAAACACTAAGCCACTATGCAAAATTTTATCGCGGAATCCTTTTGCAAACTTGTGCTAAAAAGGAAATTTCAAACTTACAAAAACTTCTTAACACAGAAATTAAAGGACTTACTCTAACAGACAAAAACACCTCGCACAAGGATAATATTACCCATACAATTCTAACTTACACGATTACCTAAATTTTTAGTATAATTGCGCCTTTATCAAAGCTATCATAAAGGAATCTTAATGAAATTTTGTGGAAAAAATGTTTTAATAACAGGTGCTAGCAAAGGTATTGGCGCAGAAATTGCTAAAGTCTTAGCAAAAGAAGGTTTAAAAGTGTGGATTAACTACCGCTCTAAACCTGAACTTGCAGATACCCTAAAAGCAGAGATTGAAGCAAGTGGCGGAAGTGCAGCTGTTGTGTGCTTTGACGCAACAGATGAAGAAGCCTTTATTGCAGGGTTAAACGCAATTACAAGCAGTGATGGCGAACTTGCATTTTTAGTCAATAACGCAGGTATTACTAATGATAAACTCTCAATGCGTATGAAAACAGAAGATTTTACTTCCGTGCTTGAAGCAAATCTTACTTCAAGTTTTATTGGCTGTCGTGAAGCCTTAAAAATTATGCGCAAACAAGGCTATGGAGCGGTTGTAAATATTTCTTCAATCATCGGTGAAATCGGCAACCTTGGGCAATGCAATTATGCAGCAAGCAAGGGCGGAATGATTGCGATGACCAAATCTTTTGCCAAAGAAGGAGGAAGTAAAGGAATCCGATTTAATTGTGTAACTCCGGGCTTTATTGAAAGTGATATGACAAAAGCCTTAAAAGATGAAATTAAAACAGAATACGCCAAAAATATCCCTCTAGGACGCTTTGGAAGCGGTGAAGAAGTAGCAGGTGCAGTTGCGTTTTTACTCTCAAATAGCGCAAACTACATAACAGGCGAAGTCTTAAAAGTAAATGGCGGACTCTATATGTAGCACATAAAGTTTTTTAAGAAAAACTTAGCTACAATACAGCCTTATTGAATTTTTTTAAGGAGAAGTTGCAATGGCAATATTTGATGATGTAAAGGCAGTTGTTGTAGAACAACTTAATGTAAATGAAGGTGAAGTGAAGCCGGAATCTAAGTTTGTAGATGATTTGGGCGCGGATTCTTTAGATGTTGTTGAACTTGTAATGGCATTAGAAGAAAAATTTGAAATTGAAATCCCAGATGAAGAAGCTGAAAAAATCCAAACAGTTGGCGATGTTGTTGCCTACATTGAAAAGGCAAAAGCTTAATTTACACTCTTTGTATGCCTTAGGGCATACACATTTTATCATTTAAGGGAGAAATATGAGACGCGTAGTGGTAACTGGATTAGGAATGATTAATGCTCTTGGATTAAACAGAGAAGATTCTTTTAAAGCTATTATAGATGGAAGATGTGGAGTTAAAACAATCTCCTCTTTTGATATTACAGATTTTCCTGTGAAAATTGCCGCTGAGATTACAGATTTTGATCCAAATAGCGTAATGGACGCTAAAGAAGTCAAAAAGGCAGACCGCTTTATCCAGTTAGGAATCAAAGCCGCCAAAGAAGCAATGGAAGATAGCGGTTTATTAAATAGTGATGGTAAGCTACAAGATTCCATTAACCCCGAACGCTTTGGGATTAGCTCCGCTTCAGGCATTGGTGGCTTAGGCAATATTGAAAAAAACTCCGTGGTAAATTTTGAGCGCGGACCAAAGCGTATCTCTCCTTTCTTTATTCCTTCAGCACTTGTTAATATGCTTGGCGGATTTATTTCCATTGATTACTCTATCAAAGGACCAAATCTAGCAAGCGTTACAGCTTGTGCTGCTGGAACACACGGCGTTAGCGAAGCTGGAAAAACCATAATGCTAAATTGTGCAGATAGAATGCTAGTTGTTGCTGCAGAATCCGCGATTTGTGGCGTAGGAATCGGTGGTTTTGCCGCAATGAAAGCATTATCTGATAGAAACGATGAACCACAGCTTGCAAGTCGCCCTTTTGATAATGAACGCAATGGCTTTGTAATGGGAGAGGGTGCAGCAGCCTTAGTGCTTGAAGAATACGAAGTGGCTAAAGCAAGGGGGGCAACAATTTATGCAGAATTGGTAGGCTTTGGTGAAAGTGGCGATGCAAATCACATCACAACGCCAGCTCCAGAAGGCGAAGGTGCATACCGCGCAATGAAAGCAGCACTTTCTATGGCAAATACACAGATTGATTATATTAATGCACACGGCACTAGCACAAAATACAACGATTTATACGAAACACTTGCTCTTAAAAAAGTCTTTAATGGTAGTGTTCCGCCTGTTAGCTCCACAAAAGGGCAAATTGGGCATTGTTTAGGTGCAGCAGGTGGGATTGAAGCAGTGATTTCTATTTTAGCAATGCAAAAAGGAATCCTACCTCCAACAATCAATCAAATCCAAAAAGACCCAGAATGCGATTTAGACTACATTCCAAACACTGCAAGAGAAGCAAAAATCAATGCAATAATGAGCAATTCCTTTGGTTTTGGGGGAACTAATGGCGTTGTAATCTTTAAAAGAGTGTAAATCGTGGCAACCTATTTAGACTTTGAAGTAAAAATCAAGACAATCCAAGAAAACATCGCAACAGCAAAATTAAAAAATGATGCACACGCGATTGAGATCTTGCAAAAAGATTTAGACAAAGAAGTTAAAAAGGTTTATTCTAATCTTTCTGATTATCAAAAATTACAGCTTGCAAGGCATCCTGATCGCCCTTATTCTATGGACTATATTTCCTTGCTTTTAGATGAGCCTTTAGAAATCCACGGAGATAGACATTTTAGCGATGATCACGCTATTGTTTGCTATCTTGGTAAAATTGCAGGTGAAAAGGTAATGGTTATTGGCGAAGAAAAAGGCAGAGGGACAAAAAACAAACTTTATCGCAATTTTGGAATGCCAAACCCAGAAGGCTATCGCAAGGCATTGCGTGTGGCAAAAATGGCAGAAAAGTTTGGGATTCCGCTTTTAATGTTTATTGATACGCCCGGTGCATATCCCGGAGTTGGCGCAGAAGAGCGCGGACAAAGTGAAGCTATTGCTAAAAACTTGCAAGAATTTAGCGCACTTAAGATTCCAACAATCTCTATTGTTATTGGAGAAGGTGGAAGCGGTGGCGCGCTTGCTATCGGTGTGGCTGATAAACTTGCGATGATGGAGTATTCTGTTTTTAGCGTAATTTCACCAGAGGGTTGTGCAGCGATTTTATGGAATGATCCAACAAAAATTGAAAACGCCACGCAAGCCTTAAAAATCACGCCAGAAGGATTAAAAGAATCCCTCTTAATTGATGCAATTATTAAAGAGCCCGGAATTGGAGCGCATAGAGATAAAGAAGGCGCAGCAGAAGCGATTAAAACCTACTTTCTAGAATCCCTAGATTCTATCCGTGAAGATCCAGATTATCTCAACAAACGCTTTAGCAAGCTGATGAATTACGGAAGCTTCCAAGCATAAATCCTACAATTCAAAATCAATGCAAAGTGTCGCAATCATTGGTGGAGGCGCAAGCGGAATCTTTTGTGCAGTTTTGCTTTCTTTACATAATATCCCTATTGTTTTGTTTGAAAAAAACAAAATTCTAGGCAAAAAACTCCTAGCCACAGGTAATGGTCGTTGCAATATCCATAACACAAGCACAGATTCCAGTTCTTTTCAAAGCACAAGTTTTTTACAAAAAGACTTGCAACACATCTTGCAAAATTACCCATTTAACGCTTTTGTAAAGACTTGCCAAACTCTAGGACTACATTTTCACACACAAGAAAATGGTAAAGTCTATCCCCTATCAAACTCTGCAAAATCTGTTTTAGAAGTCTTCACTCAAGCCCTAAATACCAATCCCAACCTACAAATCCACTTAAACACCGAGATTACCACTATTACAAAAAGCGATTCTAACTTTTTACTCCATAGCCACAACCACACCGAAAGTTTTAGCACACTAATCCTAGCTTGCGGTAGCCAAGCTGCCCCAAAACTGGGCGGTAGCAACAAGGGCGAAATTCTAGCGAAGCAACTTAACTTAAAATATCACCAAGCCTATCCCTCCCTTGTGCCATTAAATTTGGATTCCACCTTTCTTAGCTCCCTAAGTGGTGTTAAAATCCAAGCTAAACTTACACTAAAAGAAAACGAACAAATCCTAGCCCAAACACTAGATGATGTGCTTTTTACAAACTATGGAATTTCAGGCTTTGGCGTGCTTGATCTCTCAAGCTTTTTTCAAACACGCCAAAATCTCACCTTAATGCTTGATTTTTTGCCAAATCTCACGCCAAAAACACTAGAAAACTCCCTACAAAACACGCTGAAAAATAACCCTAAAATCCCATTAGAAACCTTGCTTAATGGCTTCTTACACCCAAAAATTGCCAAAGCCTTTGCCACACATTTTAACTTCACCCCAAGCAACACAAAGCAACTTAAACAATTCCTATTTACCCTTAAAAACTTCCCCTGCAAAAACCCAAGATTAAAGGACTTTGAAAGTGCAGAAGTCTGTGGTGGGGGCGTAAGTGGAAAGGAAATCAACCCAAACACAATGGAATCTAAAAAGCACAAAAACCTTTACATCATCGGTGAAATGCTAGATATTGTAGGTAATCGCGGGGGCTACAACCTTGCATTTGCGTGGGCAAGTGCAAAAACTTGTACAAATGCTGTGTTAAGCAAATATTGCCTTTAATAGCACATCACGCATTGCTTGGAGATGAAGTATCCCACAATACAGAAACTACCCCGCTTGTCATACTGAGCCTTTCCCCTTTGTCATACTGAGCGAAGCGAAGTATCTAAAACAGAATCTAAAAATAGATTTTTCGCTAACGCTCGTGCAATCCGCAAGGATTTCACCCACAATTGCAAAAATGACAAACTGAAAGATAAAAATGACAAATTGAAAGCTCAAAGCAAACGCAGTGTAGCTTCTTAAGCAAATATTGCCTTTAATAGTATATCCCGCATTGCCTGTAAGGTTAAAATTGCCCCTGAATTTTGAATTATCTTTTCAAAAAAAGGCGATATTTGCGATGATATACTTTGAAGCTCTGATTCTGTAAAACAATAAAAAGGGCAATTTTCTATATCTTTAGCACTTATGTTTGGCTGGGCACTCCCAGAAGCCGCATTTATGATATAATCAAAGCCAAATGCTGAAGTAAGATGCAAATATGCTAAATATTTTGCACCTTTAAACTTTCCCCTTAGAACGCCAACTCTTTGGTTAAGCCATAAAGTTTCATTATTTTTTGGCACTATCCCCATTTTTCCAATCTCTGCACCCGTCATTCCAAATAATATATCTCCACCAAAGATTCTAAACTTACTATCTAGAATCTTAGAAATATTTTCATTGATAAAGTCGGTATTTATAATATCTATAATAGAGTTTTGAATATTTTTTATTTTCAATATTCTGTCTTTACCAAAATTTTGAAAATCTTTGCTTTTAAACGCATAGCCTGACTGCAAAGCAACAATATCGCCAATAATAGAATCTAGCTCTTTATATGTAGAATAATGGCGAAAAAGGGTAAGGGCTAGAGATTCTAAAGTTTTGTTTTGTCTATGGAGTAAATCTATCTTATCATCAAAGCTACTTAGAATCTCTGCTATTTTTTGTTGTATTGTAAGTGGTGGGAGTAAAACTTCTATCTCGTGAATGTGGTTTCTATTTAGGGTTGGCACAGCACTGCCAGAGTTTAAGTTTGAAAAATCCATAGTTTGTAACATATAGAAAGTAAATTTTTCATTATTGCCAAAAAAATCTTTTACAAACAATGTCGTATTATGTGCCCAAAAATCCTTAGTGTAAAATTTTGGTTTCCCAATATTACCACTTCGCCCTATTGTTATGCAGGGTGCTTTAGTTGTTGAAACATTATGATAACCAATAACACCATTTGAACCAGCAACAGGGTAAATCCCCTGTCGCATTTGATTTTTTGACAAATCATAACCCCTTTGAAAAAAGGCAACTTCCCCAAGCCGGACTTCCTGCCATTGCTCTTTATGGAGGGATTGTAGAAAAGATTCCAACTTTTCCACCTAGAACAAACTCCCAGAATCTCTAAAAGAAAAAAGTTCATAAGTTTTTTGCGTAGCGATTCTCCCCCTTGCTGTGCGCTCTAAAAATCCATTCACTAGCAAATAAGGCTCAATCACATCTTCAATCGTTCCTTCATCTTCACTCATTGCCGCTGCAAGAGTGCTAAGTCCAATAGGTCGCCCCCTACTCTCACAAATAATCTTTAAAAAGCGCAAATCCAGTTCATCAAAGCCGTGTTCATTTACTCCTAGTTCATTTAGCGCATATTGCGTGCGTTCTTTTGTGATCATTGCTTCTTCTGCTACTTCTGCAAAATCTCTAACGCGCTTTAGCAAACGCAATGCAATTCTTGGCGTTCCACGCGAGCGTTTAGCAATCTCTAATGCGCCTTCTTTTTTGCATTCCTTTTGTAATTTAATAGAAGCTAAGGTTACAATTTTTGCAAGCTCATCGTTTTCATAAAACTGCATTCTAAACTGCATTCCAAAGCGATCACGCAAAGGATTGCTAATCATTCCTGCCCTTGTTGTTGCACCAATTAGCGTAAAGCGGGGTAAATCAATCTTTACACTTTGTGCCGCAGGACCACTTCCAATGATAATATCTAACCTAAAATCCTCCATCGCAGGGTATAGAATCTCTTCAATCGCCGGGCTTAAGCGATGGATTTCATCAATGAATAAAATCTCACCTTCATTTAAATTTGTCAAAATCGCTGCTAAATCTCCTGCCTTTTCAATCATCGGCGCAGCAGTTACCTTAATAGAAGTTTGCATTTCTGTGCTAATAATATGTGCTAAAGTCGTCTTGCCAAGCCCCGGAGGTCCAAAAAGTAGCAAATGATCTAGCACATCTCCACGCTTTTTTGCCGCTTCAATGAAAACTTGTAAATTCTTTTTTAGCTTCTCTTGCCCAATATAATCGTCCCAACATGATGGACGAAGCTTAATCTCTTCTTCTCCATCAAGTGACATTTTCTCAATCTCTACAATGCGCTCCATAACTCCCCCTTAATAACTCTCACTAGCACTTGGAAATTCCCCATTTTTCACATCTTTAATGTATGCTTGCATTGCCTCTCTTACCATCTTTGCACCTTGTAGATAATGGCGCACAAACTTTGGCTTAAACTCTTCAAAAAATCCAAACGCATCACTCCACACAAGCACCTGCCCATCAACGCTTGCACCACTTCCAATTCCAATTACAGGGATTTGAACACTCTGTGAAATTTGTTTTGCTGCCTCTGCACAAACTCCCTCTAGCACAAAACAAAATACCCCAGCACTCTCCAACGCCTTTGCATCTTGCAAAAGCGATTCCAGCTCTCTCTCTTGCTTGCCCTTTACCTTATAACCGCCCTCTAAACGCACCAATTGCGGCTTTAAGCCAATATGTCCTACAACTGCGATTCCATTTTGCACTAAAAGCTTAATTGTTTCTTTAATCTCCGCTCCACCTTCAATTTTAACTGCCTGCGCCTTAGTCTCTTTAAAAACACGCATTGCAGATTCCAAAGCAATTTGTGGCGAAATTGTGCTACCAAATGGCATATCACACACTACAAGGCTTGTTTTTGCGCCATTACAAACCGCTCTTGTGTGATAAATCATTTGCTCTAGCGTTGCACTTAGCGTATCACTCTCTCCAAAAAAGCTCATATTTAGACTATCGCCCACTAAAAGCATATCCACTTCCCCATCAAAAATCTTTGAAAAGAGCGCGTCATAGGCAGTTAGCATTGTAATTTTTTCTTTGTTTTTTTTGCGTAAAATTTCTGTTGTTGTGATAGATTTTTTCTGTGCTTGCATACTCATTATCGTTTCCATAAAAATTTTTGGCTAATTTTACTACATTTTCATTTTTTGCGGTATAATTTCGCTCTTACTTTTGGGGCTGATTAGAATTTCGACGGGATTTGGATAGCTCTAACTGCATGCCGACCTGTGCTAAGTCGCAAAACTGGTGCATTAAATATAAACGCAAACAACGCGAATTACGCTCCAGCTTACGCTAAAGCTGCGTAGGTTTATCTCTTTTTTGGAGCTGTTCTTAGTTAAGATTCTAGCTATTTCCTAAGAGCATCATCAAAGCTAGATGCGCTTTGTGTTACCAAGCATAGAGTTAAGATTTCGGTTGCCTTTGTTTAGAGTTTTTGGGAGTTTTTTAAACAAAGAAAGATTTTAAACCCAAGCAAGCATGTAAATCGGTTATTGTGGATTTGAGTTTTGGACTGGGGTTTGATTCCCCACAGCTCCACCAACAAAGATTTTAACAACTTCAAATAACTTTTAGAAAACTTCCCAATAAACACTTCATTTAAGCTTTTCTCTCTTGTGTTAGCTCTTGTGCGATAAGCTCGGCTTGTTTGATGGCATTATCTACGCCTAGTTGTATGCTGTTTGGCGGATAGCCGTATTTCTTTAGCACCTTTTTTACCGCAAGTCTAAGCTCTGCTCTCACACTCTCACGCAAAGTCCAATCAAGCGCAGCATTCTCTTTAATCGTAAAAAATACCGCTTTGCTTAGCTCACGCAGTTTCTCTACGCCCATAATCTCTTCTACTTCCTTAAACCCACTCAATGCTTCATAAAAGGCGTATTCATAATCGCTTAAGCCTGAATCTTGCTTTTTCTCATCACTTGCAATGAGTTCTTGGCTTAGCTCTATTAGCTCTTCAATGACTTTTGCGGCGTCTATGAGTTTATTTTGATATTGCATTAGAATCTGGCGAAGTTTTTCATATAAGCCTTTGCTTTTTAGCTCTTTTGGGAGTCGTGCTTGCAGTTCATCATTTAAGAGTTTGCGTAAAGTCTCTAGTGCGATATGTGGATATTTATAGTGTCTCATACCCTCTAAAAACTCATTTGAAAGGATAGAGATATTTTCTGTTTTGATTTGACTTTTATCTAGGATATCTATCATACCCTCACTTACTAGCTCTTTGTCAATGACTTGCTTAATAAGGCTTTGTTTGAGTGCATTATCAGCTTGGGCTTTGGAGTATTCACTCTTTTTAATGCGATTTTTTAGTAACTCAAAAAAGGCAATTTCTTTTGAAAGATTCTGAATCTCATCATTTGGTAGCACCATAATATAAGCTTTCACAAGCTTTACCACTTCATCTAAAAATCGCTTTTTTAACTCTTCATCACTTAGAATCTTATCTGTGATTTGCGAGAGTAAGTCAAGCTTGCCCCTTGTATCTGCTTGAAAATACCCCATATACTCAAAGCCGTGTAACATTTGCTTTAATACTTCGTGCTTTTCATAGACGACTTCCACTAGCTTTTGCTTATCTACAAGGAAGTTTTGGGATTTGCCTTGTGTGTAAAACTGCAAGGCTTTTTGAAGCTCTGCCATAATGCCTATATAATCTACAATTAACCCAGATGGCTTATCTTTATATACGCGATTTACCCTTGCGATTGCTTGCATAAGGGTGTGTCCTTTCATCGGTTTGTCAATGTAGAGTGTATGCAGGGGTGGTGCGTCAAAGCCTGTTAGCCACATATCGCAAACGATGATAAACTCTAGGCAGTCATTTATATCATTTGCCCTATTTGCGATATGCCTTTGTTTTTCCTTGCTTGTATGGAATCTAGTAAGCTTTGCACCATCACTTGCACTTGAAGTGATGATAACCTTTGCCCTGCCTGTTGTGTAATCATCACTATGCAAACTTGGCTCAAGCTCTACTAGCTCATTATACAAATCCACGGCGATTTCTCTACTAGAACACGCTATCATTGCCTTGCCTTTAAGCTTTTCTTTTCTCGCGTTAAAATGCTCTAAAATATCTTTGGCAATGTTTTTTAGTCGCTCTTTTGCCCCGATAATATCTTGTAGTTTTAAGAGACTGCCCTGCGTGTTATCTGTATCAAAAGATTCTATAAGCTTTTTGCCCTCTTCACTTAGATGAAGCTTTGCTAAACGACTTTCATAATATAAAGGCAAAGTCGCACCATCATCTACGGCTTTTTGAAAATCATAAATGTCTATATAATCTCCAAACACATTTCGCGTATTTGCATTATCTTTTTCTATGGGTGTGCCACTAAAGCCTATATAAGTAGCATTTGGCAGGGCATCGCGGACATTTTGTGCGTAGCCATAGGCGAGATCTTCGCCACGCAGTCTTGCACTAAAGCCATATTGTGTGCGGTGGGCTTCATCGGCAATGACGATAATATCTCCCCTTTGGCTTAAAAGCTCAAAGCGTTCGTTTTCATCTCTAAACTTTTGCATTGTGCTAAAGATTATCCCGCCTTTTCTTTGCTTAAAAGTTTCTTTTAACTCTTTTGTGCTTTCGCACTGCAAGGGCTTTGTTTGTAGAAGAGCGCTTGACTTTGCAAAGGTATTAAAGAGTTGATTATCTAAATCCGTCCTATCTGTGAGTAGTAAAAGCGTGGGGTTATTTAGCTCTTTTAGGGCTTTAGCACAGAAAAACACCATTGATAGACTTTTGCCGCTGCCTTGAGTGTGCCATACTACACCGCCTTTTTTGTTTGTTTCGCTACTTTGCATAGCCTTTTTGGCACTCTCTATTGCCTTATTTACAGCGTAGTATTGATGATATGCGGCGATCTTTTTATTGAGTTTAGATTCTTTATAGCCTTGTGTATCTTGTATGTAGCTTTGCTCATAAGTGATAAAATAGCGTAAGAAATCAAGCAACACACAGGGCTTTAATACTTCGCAAATATCCACAACACGCGTATTTTCACTTAGCATATCCCCTTGTTTCTGCCATTTTAGAAAGCGTGTAAAGTCCGCATTCAAACTGCCAAGTTTAGAATCTACCCCATCGCTTATGATACACAACGCATTTGGGATAAACAGCTCTTTTGCCTTTTCTTTATAGGTTTCTATCTGCAAATATGCTTTGTGTAAATCTGCGTTTCTATCAAGGGGATTTTTTAGCTCACATAGCACTAAAGGCAATCCATTGACAAATACCACAACATCACATCGCACAGAATCTTTTGTGCTAAATACAAACTGATTGAGTGCTAAAAAGGCGTTATTTTCTACATTCTCAAAGTCTAGTAACTCTAGGTTAATCCCCCTTTGCTCACTATTTACCATTGCTTCTAGTGTAATGCCATAAGTCAAGTATGCGTGCATTTTCGCATTAGCACTCATTAAGTCTTCTTCATCACTCAAGGCTAAAATCTTTTTATACGCTTCAAGGGCTAAATACTCTTTTTGCTCCAAGCTTAGAAAGTCATAATTGCTTTTAGATTCAAAGTTTATACGCATAATAGAATCTAAAAATATTTCTTTTACAATCCATTCATCTTTTTTCCTTGCAACTTCTTTTGCATTTTTGCATTCATAGCCAAAACTCCCCAAAGTCTCCAACATTAGCTCTTCTATGCTCTCTTCGTTAAATTTTGACATTGTTTAGTCCTTTCTTATGTATAAAAATCCATTTGTATGAAATATTATAACAAACATTATTTAGAACAGGTATCCTTTACATTAATCAAAAATAATGTGAAATTAAGTATAATAGCCAACCGATTGTTTAAGTTGTTTAAAAGTTTGAAAGAAAAAAGGAAAGTTGTGATTTTGCATAGTGGGAATAGCGAAATGATGAGAAACATTCCATACCAAGAAAATGATATTATCAAATTCTTTGGCAAAAGAAAAGCTCAAGAATTTCAAAAATTTATCAATCATATTTCAACAACTTTTGAAATCAAAACAGAAAAACTCATAAAATTTGCGAATCATTTCAATATTCCATTTGCCTATCTTTTTTTAAATGAACTTCCAAGAACAGAAGAAATACTACCAGATTTTAGAAGAAACGCTACTGAGTTTAGTCAAAATCTTGAATCTTGCATTGCTTCAAGCAAAAAAAGCAAGAATGGTTTAGAAATTATCTCATAAGAAATGGACACAACAAATTTTTAGTAAATCAAAATCCTACTTTAGATGGGGAAATTATCCAAACAATTAAAGAAATTACACAATTTGATAGTGCAAAGCACCGACCAAAGGGACAGAGATTTAATTTCCTTAGGGATAATGTTGAGCAATATAATATTATTGTGCAACAAAGTGGAATATCTCAGAATAATACAAGAAAAGCCATCAGCTTTAACGAATGTAGAGGTTATGCTATTTACGATGAGTATGCACCTCTTGTATTCATAAACTCCAAAGATACGAGTGAAAACGGTAAAATCTTTACCCTTTTGCACGAATTAGCACATATTGTGCTTAAACACAGCGGTGTTAGCTCCTATGATTTTGATTCACAAGAAGAATATCGTTGCAACAATATTGCAGGGGAAATTCTAATGCCAAGTAAAATTTTTAAATCAATGTGGAATCGGCAAAATTCCATTCAAGCAAATATCCAAAATTTGCAAAGTAGTTTTAAGTTAGCAAGCCCTTTGGCGCTTGCCACAAAAGCACTTTTGCTTAAACTAATAAATGGTGAAACATATCAGGGCTTTAAAAATACAGAGCTAGAACGCCTTGCAAACACAAAATATTCAAAAAAAAAGGGGGGGGGGGTAATTATTATACCAACATCATCGTCTCCAATAGTGAAAATTTCACCAAAAGCGTTATTATTGACACGCTTAATGGCTATGAAACTTATAAAGAAGCACTTAATTTACTCAATATCAAGCTTGATAAATTTGATAAACTTGCCAAAGAAGTAAAGGTAATCGAATGAAGCGATATTTGATTGATACAAATATTTTTATAGAATCTGCTTATAGGTTTTACGCCTTTGATATTTGTCCTGTATTTTGGGATTTTTTGGATAAGCTCTCGGCTAGATTCTGTGAAATCTATTAATAAGGTGTATGATGAAATCACTTCTGCCAACAATGATTTACAAAATTTTAAAGAGCGATTAAAAAGCAGCGGATTTTTCCTACCAATAGAAAACATTACTTCTAAATCTTATGCAGAGATTTCTCAGACATTACTAACAATGCAATATACGCAAAAAGCTATACAAGATTTTTCTAATGGAGCGGATTATTTTCTCATAGCACTTGCCTATCAGGATTCCTACACTATTGTAACTCACGAAGCTAAAGGTGGCAGCAATGCTAAAAATAAGATAAAAATCCCCAATGTTTGCGAAAAGCTTGGTATTTGTTGCATTGATGTAGCAGAATTTCTAAGACAAGAACAAGCAAAATTTGTATTAGAATAACTAAGATAAAGACTTGTGGCTTATTACGAGAGATTTATTTCCCTCTAGCAAATATTGCTTTTAATAGCATATCCCGCATTGCTTGGAGATTCTGAATCTGTTTTGTGTTGTGAGATATTTTTCAAAATACATTTTTGCTTGTTTGTTAAACTCTAGTATTAAAATATTATTTGGTTTTCTAATGTGTATTTGTAGTAAATCCCCTTGTCTTATAAGGGGCTGCGTGCTACCAACATCATAGTTTTCTAATTTTAAATCTTGCAACAAAAAATATACAAAGTATAAACTAGAATCGTTTGTTCTAAAAATAAGCGTATTATCAGACAACCAAACTTTTCTAGGATAATCAATAAGAAATATTTTTCCCAAAGTTCCCACCCTACCTGTATATATCAACTTTTCATCACAAAGAAATTTATTTGTTTTTCCAACCGCTCCATTTGCACCCAAAATTTCATAGCACCCATTTTCATTACAGAATCTCTTTTCCAAAGGCTTACCGCTCGCTATTTTCACATAATCGCCAAGTTTGCCTAGCTCCCATTCATCACGCTTTGGATTGTCTATAAAATAATGGCGAAAAAGGGTAAGGGCTAGAGATTCTAAAGTTTTGTTTTGTCTATG